>VAOY01029099.1_pt1 | contig 101627 bp, 76 predicted proteins | sample 3393881 | NCBI WGS metagenome assembly VAOY01 (sample SAMN08290430, study PRJNA428436) | hydrothermal vent metagenome | isolation source: Deep-sea hydrothermal vent chimney | place: Indian Ocean: Southwest Indian Ridge
GATATTAAACTGGGTGATGGTGTAATAGAAGGGGGTGGTTTGATTATTATTGGTACAGAGCGCCATGAACCCCGCCGTATTGATGATCAACTTCGAGGACGAGCCGGTCGTCAGGGTGACCCGGGTTCATCACGATTTTTTTTATCTTTAGAAGATGATCTTATGCGCTTATTCAATTCTGAGAGAGTTGCGAGAATTATGGATAAAATGGGGGTAGAAGAAGGTGAAGTGATTTCCCATAAGATGGTTTCTCGTGCTATTGGGAATGCCCAGAAAAAAGTTGAACAGCGGAACTTTGGTATTCGGAAACATCTTTTGGAATACGATGATGTTATGAACCAGCAAAGGCAAGTCGTATATGATGTACGCAATCAGGCATTGAAAGGTGAAGATCTTCGGGAAACTGTGTTAAATTTAATTTCAGATTATATCGATGATGAATTTGAAAGCCAGGGGAGTGATGATCCTAGAGATTGGGACTGGGAATCATTGCGTCAGGTGTTTTCTTCAGTCTTAATGGTGAATGTGAATCCGGAAGAGATATTACAAAAAGATGATTTGAATCTGGATACGTTACATAAAGATATTATGGAAGAAGCTGTTTCAATGTATCAAGCCAGGGAATCGCTAATTCCTACCGAAATAATGCGAAGGTTCGAACGATTTATTATTTTGAGAACGATCGATGAAAAATGGAAAGATCATCTTTATGCCATGGATCAATTGCGTGAAGGTATTAACCTCCGTGCTTACGGTCAAAAAAATCCACTTCTTGAGTATAAGTCTGAAGGATTTCAAATGTTCAAGGATATGATGGAATCTACGTCTAAACAGACATTACAACTTTTATTCAGAACACAGATTCAAGGTGTGCAACAGGAACCTAAAGGAAAGATCCAACCGACTCCAAAAAATGTACAGCTTAAACATCAAGATGCAACCGGTATGGGAATGTCCGCTCCTCAAGCATCAGAACAGCAACCAAATCGTCCCCAGCAAGCAACTCAAATACCTATTAGATCAGATAAAAAAATGGGACGGAATGAAAAAATTAAAATGGTTAGCCCCAGTGGTGAAATCATTGTAATAAAATATAAAAAACTTCAAGGCTATTTAAATAAAGGATATACAAAATCAGCATGAGTGTAGATAAAGATTTAAAGTTTACTACTAAGGCGGTACATGTAGGTAATAATGCTGACCCTAGTACTGGGGCCATAATCCCACCTATTTATGCGACATCAACGTATAAACAGGATAAGATCGATAAGCATAAAGGGTATGATTATTCCCGTGCTGCAAACCCAACCAGAGAAATGCATGAAAAAAATATAGCAGCACTGGAAAATGGCACTTACGGTATTGCTTTTTCTACAGGAATGGCGGCCACAACAGCATTATTTCAACTATTTAATTCTGGAGATCATTTTATTATTTCCCGGAATACATACGGCGGTACTTATCGGGTGTTAGATGAGGTTTTTAAACGCCATGGGTTTGAATTTGATTTCGTTGATACACGTGATTTACGTAATGTTGAAAACCAAATCAAGCCAAATACAAAGATGGTTTTTATTGAAACGCCGACAAATCCATTGTTAGAGATCACTGATATTGAATCATTAAACCAAATATGTAAAAAAAATAATCTTCTATTTGGAGTAGATAATACATTTATGAGCCCATATGGTCAGCGGCCATTGGAGTTGGGTGCAGATATTGTGATGCATAGCTCGACGAAATTTATTGGCGGCCATAGTGATTTATTAGGGGGTATTCTTATTACAAATGATAACAAATTAGCTGAAAAATTATATTTTATTCAAAAATCAGCAGGAGCTACTCCCAGTGCTTTCGATTGCTGGTTATTACTTCGATCTGCCAAGACATTGGCTTTACGTTTTCAACAGCAATGTGATTCGGCCTTTGTGTTAGCGAAATGGCTCGAAGGTAAAAATCTTAAAAGAGTTATATACCCTGGATTAAAATTATTTCCACAATATGCGTTAGCAAAACAGCAACAGAAAACACCTGATGGACAGTCCATTTTCGGAAGCATAATTTCGATTGATTTGGGTTCGATTGAATACAGAGATTCTTTTTTATCAAAATTGAAACTATTTTCTCTAGCAGAAAGCCTGGGCGGAGTAGAAAGTTTGATATCCAATCCATTTCATATGACTCATGGTTCTATATCAGACGACAGAAAATTGGCAATGGGTATTTCTGAAGGACTTATTCGTATATCAGTAGGAATAGAGGATGTAATCGACCTGCGAAATGATCTGGAACAGGCGCTGTGACCTGTATCAAGTTGTAGAAAATATTGATTGAGAGTTCTCATTAATTGATTTCTTTTGCTGACCTGTTTCTATGGGATAGTAACAAAGAAATGAACCTGTATAATGAAACTTCAAAAAATATACCTCTTACTGCTGAAAAATCGGTGGCGATAATCTGATAACGAGGAAACTCAAAAATTTATTCTTCATAGTGCTGGCGATTGCAGCCCCATTAATGGCTCAAAATGTTGCTGTGTCAATCGTGAGGTTTTAACCGGACAGTATTGAATTAGAATGACAAATATATTTTTTAAAGAAATTGTAACGGTGATTAGTAAAACCAAACCAGCTGGTTTCCATCTGGTTCAATGGGATGCTTCGGATGTGGGTCCAGGTGTCTAATAATAAAAATAGAAAATTGTGGCAGTATAATCCCTCGCTCCACCAGACATGAGAATCTTGTAGCACAAAATTAGTATTTAGGAATAAAATGAAAGTCTATTTGTTTAACAAATGTATAAAAAAGTGTAGGCCTCATCCGTGGAGAGTTTTTCCGTTTGGCTGAAGGATTTGAATGGCAAAAGATAAACTAAATATTTCAATTTATTTTAAAGAAGATAATAAAAAGAATCAACGATTTTTATTCAAAGTTCTAAATTTTGGCAAAAATTCTGATGAATTGAAATTTATATTTAATAAACCTAAAGATCAAAGATCTGTGATCGCTACTGAGGATGGTCAAAAATATCCTGATGATTCACTTATTAGAAGCTATACAGAATTATCATATCACGAAGATGGATTATTGATATGGAAATATCCAGAAACTAAAACAGATAATACTCTTATTTATAGGAATCCTCATAGAGAAGGTCGTAGACGAACACCACTCAAAAAGATTGGAGTTTGGGAACCGGTTTTTATGGGAAATATTATCAGATATAGAGATTGTCCAGTTGACTCAAATGAAGATCTCGAAATAATTATTGGTGATGGGTCCATATTCAATGGTGAACCATTTGAATATCATGTTTTTTTAGGTGATCTTCACTACCAAACACCGCCTAATACAAAGTACGGCGAGTTAGTTCATAGAATAAATAATATCACTCCAAAACTTGATATGGCTATTTGGGTAAGGAAGTCATCCTTTTTTGGTGAGCAATTCCAGTTTGGTAACACTATTGTTTGGAATGATAATAATCGGATAATAATTTCTGAACCAAAACTTCAAATTAAAGATAATGCTATTCAGTTGGACTTAAGAATATTGATAAACACAGAGTGGGATGGAAATGTTATTGATGAAAAAATGAAAATAAATATTGAGACTCTAAAAAGTTTACCTGCGATGACAAAATTTTGCAAATCTTATTTAAAGGATAATCCGTATCTGAATCAGATAGAAGATTTGGTTGGCTTTTATAAAGGGTTTTCAATTTCAATTTATTATGAGGGTATTGATTTAAATTACAAAATGACAGGTATTATAGATAAAGATGATAATGGCTCTTTTCTTAGTATAGGGACGAATCCTCATTATAAAGAATGAATTTCAGCCTAACCGCTCAACCGAACGTGGTAAGCAATCAGCATGAATTCGAGATCTTGAAACAAAACAGTGTTAATTTCAGCTATGAATGTTCATAGAAATAAGATGCCATACTCGGTTAACTCGTTATACGGATAATGAAAGAAATACTAAAGAAGAAACCTATATGGAGTAAAGATGAGCTTTCTCATGTACTGAAAAACGCAGAATACAACACACTAGTTTCTACAAAAAAATATCATGAGGTTTATGGTTTTGTAGTACATACATATAGAAAATTACTTGACGCAGAAAAAGCGATAAATCATCAATTAAATGAAGATTATATCGTTCCGGCTTTATTATTTATTCTAGCTCGTTCATCTTTCATTGCCTCAATCCATTTAATATTAAGCGGTCAAGCTATTGTCGCGAATACTACTATGCGCTTAATGATTGAACAAATATGGTACGGTCTTCATATTGCTATGGATCCAGCTCCGTTTTCACGCCAAGAAATTTGGATTAATCGAAATCATTCTGATATTGATAAAAAAAAGTGTAAAAAGGAATTCTCAATATCTAATGTAAGTACTACTCATAAAAACATTGATAAAGATACATATGATGCTTTAAATAAATTTTATGAACATACAATTGATTTTGGAGCTCACCCAAATCAGTTTGGAGTGATACCTCAATTAAAACAAAAAGATTCGTCCGATGCTTCACAGTTCAATGTTGGTATTCTTAGTTTTGATGAACGTACGAATATTATGTCTTTAAAAATGACTATTAATATTGCAGTTGGATATTTAAAGGTAATTGAGATTGTATTCAAAAATGGATTTAATAAATTTGTTTCAATAAAGAGTGTTGAAGAAATAATTATTGGTTTGCATTCTCTTTTCACTCATTGGAAAAAATCAGACACAAAGAAATAGAAATAATTACCGCCTAACGCTCGTTTCCCTTATGTAACTTTACAGCAATTCAGATAATCACCCACGCCAGAATATTCCAAAGGTTATACGGTTGAAAAAGTCCAGCCATATTAGTGATCAAATTAAAAAAATAATAGTCAAGGATTAGGTTTGTAGTTGCGTTTTTATTTTTTTATGTTTCATCTGCTTCAGATCGGTATTAAAGTTTGCTTTCTCTTTCTATAATTTACTTGGAGTGAAATTATGACATTCAGACAATATACTATCGTTATATCAACAATTAATATTTTTCTGTTCAGTTCATTTATCTCGGCAACTATTATCAATGTTCCAGTAGATCAACCAACAATCCAACAAGGGTTAAATGCAGCTCAATCGGGAGACACCGTTCTCGTCCGGCCCGACACTTACACTGAAAATATAATCTGGCCTACTGTGAATGGCATCAAACTCATCAGTGCCGGAGATTCCAGTAACACGATTATTGATGGGGGTGGAATGAATAGTGTTATTCGTATACTCTCGTCCGCGATAGGAGAAAGTACTTTGATTGAAGGATTTAAGATTCAGAATCAGAATATTGATATGAGAGTTGGTAGTGGAATTTATTTAGAAGGCTCCAGCCCCACCATCTCCAATGTGTCCTTCACTGATAATTCAGCACCTGAAGGTGGAGGTATGAAATGTGTTAATTCCAGCCCCGTCCTCAATAATGTGTCTTTCACCGGCAATGCCGCTCTCCAAGGTGGTGGGATGTATCTATATAACTCTAGCCCAACTCTCACCAATGTGTCCTTCACCGATAATTACGCAAATTCTGGTGGCGGGATGTTTGTGCGTGAAAATTCCAACCCTATCATCAGTAGGGTCACTATAACCGGCAATACCGCAGATAACGGCAGCGGAATGTATTTATGGAGATCCAGTCCCATTCTCACCAACGTAACTATAACCGGAAACTCCGCGAGCGGATGGGGTGGTGGGATGTATTTATATAATTATTCCAGTCCCACACTCACCAATGTAACTATCGCCAACAATACTGCAAAATCCGCTGGAGGTATATTATCAAAAGGTAATTGCAACCCCACATTTACCAATGTCATTATTACTGGCAATTCCGTAAACCAATATGGCGGCGGAATGTATCTTGAAGGCTCAACTCCAAACCTTGCCATCACTGATGTTACCATCGCCGACAATATCGCGAGCGAGTGGGGTGGTGGAATGTATTTATATGCTTCCAGTCCCACCCTTACAAATGTAACAATAGCTGGTAATTCTGCAAACGGTTACGGCGGTGGTATGGTAGTGCGTAATAATTCCAGTCCGACCTTAACTTATGTCACAATCTCCGGCAACTCTGCAAACCCGTATGGCGGAGGAATGTATTCATTACTTGCAAATCCCACCATCGGATATTCAAACATCGCATATAATAGTAGTGGCTTATACAATGCTGACAATTCCATTATTATAGACGCTGTTGGCAATTATTGGGGTCATTTTTCCGGACCCTACCATCCAACTCAGAATACATACGGCCAGGGAGACAACACTAATCAATATGTGAATGTAACTCCTTGGCTTGTCGAAGCTGATACCGCTGCACCACCTTTACCAGTCCAAAACACAACCATCACTGGCACAAGCAATGACTTCATCAGCCTGAACTGGGATGCCAGCATAGTGGGCGATCTGGCGGGATATAAGGTCTTCTACGATACGGATGCGAGTGGTTACCCATACACTTACAGTGTGGATGTGGGTACGGATACAACATACATAATCTCAGGTCTTGCTGCTGGCACAACCCACTACCTGTCTGTAACAGTTTATGACACCGACGGCAATGAAAGCTGGTATTCAAAGGAAGTATCAGCAACACTACGAGTGATTGAAATTCGAAATCTTGATGTGGCAGGTGTTGAAGATTCTCAACATATTATCAACCATACTCCAGATATTACTTATACTTTTTATGATGATTCTGAAGAGAGTCAGGCCAGTTATCATATTCAGGTATCTTCCTATGCGGATTTTTCAGATATGGATTTCTGGGATACCGGCGTAGTAACAAGCGATGACACTGTTATTACATATGCGGGCAATTCGCTGCTGGATGGCCAGAGCTATTATCTGCGGGTAAAAGCAACTTCAGGTGAATATTGGAGTGAATGGAAGAGCTTTGCATTCAGAATGAATTCCAAACCTTTGTCTCCTATATCAATTTTTCCTGTAAATGATACAGTTGTAGTGCCACCAATCAATCTGACTGTCCGAAGCAGTAGCGACGATGAAGGTGATGAACTGTTATATTCCTTTTTTGTATATGAAGATGAAGAAATGACAACTCTGTTAGATTCTGTAATTAACATGGCGGATACAAGTTGGCAGGTTACCAATTCTTTACCAAACAATGGACAATATTGGTGGGTTTGTAAAACAAATGACAGTTATGAAGAAAGCAATTTTTCAAGTCCCAGCTCTTTTATAATTGAGACTGTATCTATTGATGAAAGCAAACTTATTCCTGACGAGTATGCATTAAGGCAAAACTTCCCTAACCCATTCAATCCAATCACAACAATCCGCTATGAATTACCAGAGAATAGTTTTGTCCATATCACTATCTACGACATGCTTGGTAGACAAGTAAGGACCCTCATTAACAAAACCCAGAATGCTGGCTATAAATCAGTAATCTGGAATGCCACTAATGACAATGGTAAATTAGTAAGTGCAGGTGTTTATCTTTACAAAATACAAGCTGGCGAGTTTGTGCAGACGAAGAAAATAGTGTTGCTGAAATAACGATTATTAAACTTTGCGGAAGTTGAATATTCATGAGCAAACCAATCTTCCGCAAAGTTTCATTATAAAATTGAGGGCATTTTATCAGCCCTTTTTTATTTTTATGACATGGAAAAAATCTTAACTTTGCCTGCTTTTTTCAAAAGTATTTTGCCGCGGTGGTGGAATTGGTAGACACGCCAGATTTAGGATCTGGTGCCCATTAGGTGTGAAGGTTCGACTCCTTTCCGCGGCACAAAATAAATAAAACAGATACAAATATCTTAATTTCCTATCATAACAAAATATTCATATATATATTTAGACATTAATATCCTAAAAATAAATGAATATTAATTATGACATTTGGAAATATAAATTCCAGCAATCATCGTGATTGTAGGACACTTAAAATGAACAATAATTCATGGAAAAAGGGTCTATTATATGGCGACACTTTTGATATCCACAACGGAAATCAATAGATATCATTCCGATGTTACTCAATATCTTTCAAGTGAAATGCTGTAACAAAATGATCTTAAAACATTAAGAGTATTATGGCTACATTTAATCCTATGCTTTATTCAAAATCTGCAGAATATGCCATTCAAGCCTTGATTTATCTGGCCGAAAAGAAGTCAGATAAACCTACCATGATCAGTGAAATTGCTGCAGCGTACAATATTCCTTACCAGTTTTTAGCAAAAATAATGCAAACATTGGTCAAGCAACGGTTGGTTGTTGCTACAAGAGGGCGCAAAGGCGGGGTAAATTTAGCAAAAGATTCAAAGGAAATATTTTTAAATCAAATTGTTTATGCAGTCGATGGCCCTCCTCCGGAAACAGACCAATGTGTTGTTGGATTGGATAAGTGCAATGATGAAATTCCTTGTCCACTCCATGATCAATGGAATCCAATTCGGAAACAAATTCGAGAAATGCTGGCATCTGAACCCTTAGATGATTTAGCGGAACGAGTTTTAATAAAACGCAGAAAAATGGAAGAATTATAGATTCTCTATTTATTATTTTATATTAGAGATTCTTTACTAATCCTGCAAAATTAGCATCGGTTTTAAACCCATGATACTGGAAAAATACCGATTTCATAAACGCGACTGTTACACGTTGTATATTATTCCTTTTTATTCGCTGCAAGCATTCATTTAGTAGTCTTTCTCCCAAACCATTCCCCTGATATTTTTCATCAATAGAAATTTTTTCCAAATGAGCTGTTTTTTCATCAACAATTTTCCAGTAAATACCTCCACATTGTTTATTGACTGGCGAAAACATTAATAAATATTTATGATCTTCAGTAAAGTTGGCATGCAGATTAAACGATAAAAGTAAGTCGTGAAATAATGCTAATTCTTTTGGTTTATTTGCAGGTCGAATGGTGAATTGTTTATTTTCTTTATCCTTCACTATGACAACTAAATCAGGTTTTCGCGTTCCAGTATCATGAAGAATCAATTCAGCATCATCTGAAGGTTCGACATGATGATAGATTAATCGTGTTAGGAAATATGCATCGTTTTCAGAACAATTAGCATTATTTAATAAAACATGTATTCGTGTCTCTAATTCTTCATTTTCAATCGTTGAATTGAATAGTCTCGAGCATAAACGAAAAAGTTCTTTAGTGACGTCTGATTCATAATCGAGAAAACAAGTTAATAAAAAGAATCTAAATCTTATTGCCGGATATTGTTCATCCAATTCATGTAATTTATAATCTTTATATAATTCTTGAAGAATTTCACCTTGTGCCTGAATAGTTGCATGTTTGTTCAAATCCATCCAACGTTGAAAACGAAGTGCTGCAAATACAACCGGTTTTGGTAAATATCCATACGTATTAACATCTTCGATGTATTCTTGAATTATTTTGGCATTTAGACCTTGGAATTCATTCTTTTTTAACTCCCGGTTAATTCTTTCCAATACAGATAAACCAAACGATGTTCCCGCAGATTGCAATATGCACGTAAAAATAACTTCCCATTTCAAAACATGATTTAAACCTGGAAACTGAATTTCTGTTGAAATAATGATTTTTTCATACAATTCTATTAATGATTCTAAAAGAGTATTTACTTTTTTAGTTTTGAATGATTGCTTTATTCGCACGTGTGTTGCATTATCAAATTGAGAAACAATAACATTTTTAATAGAGGGGTTTTCTAAAGCATAATTGAAATTAGTTTTCGTTAAATAATCAATATATCCCTGCAAGCTGCTCCATCCGAAATGAAGCCAGCGCATATCCCATCTGTCACGTAGTTTACTGTCGCTTATTTCATCCTCACGACTTTTTAAATACCAATAAATATCAGAACCATGATCATACTCTGATATAATTGTACTTTGATCAGGCCAACAGGCAATAAAATTGTTTGTTAAATTGTTATTGTCAATTCCGGAACTCATATATATTTGCCAGTGTGACAAATTTTTCATTTCTTTTTTGTTGAAATTGGGTAAATGTGAAATAATAAAATTAAAAGCAATCCCATCTTTTAATGTCAATAACACTCGATATTTAATATAATCATCCTCTTTGTATAATGGGCTAATCCAAATTCCCTCATTTTCAATTTCATCCAGATTAATATGCCTACTCCCAGAAAGAACAAAAATTATCTCAAATATGATTGATTGTTTTTGAAATAAATTGATTAAATAAGTTTGCTGATCAATTTCGATAGATTTTTCAAATTGTATTAATTTTTTCCATTCTTGCACATCTGTTTCACATTTTGGTATCAAGCTCTTTAAATGATTATTCAACAGGTTCAAACTTGATTCCGCTGATCTAATTAATTCACTATTTGAAGAATGCAAAGCCCAGTTAGTTAATTCATGCCTTATAAACGAATAATATTTTGGATGACTTTGAACAACATCAGCAGATAATTGAAATAACATTTCTAAATATTGATATACAGAATCATCAATCTTGTTTTGTTTTCTGAAGGAACCGAGCTCTAATAATATTTCCTTTACATGAATATCCTTAAGTTTACTTTTATCAATATTCCATGTTTTGAGTTTTTTAGCTTCTCGTATTTTTTTAAATAATTTTTTTAAGTTAATTAGAAAAACAGTTTTATCAATGTATGGGATGAGAAAATTAAAAATCTTTTGAGAGAATCTTAAATTTCCGTCATTAATCATACTTTCGAGTACATCAGTGCCAATTCTTTTTAACTCGATATCACCATTTTCAAACAACGCATTAAACTGATCGAAACCGCTTAAATTTTGTTCTTGTAGGAGTAAAGCGCCGGTATTCAATGTTCTTAATGATGGTATAGAATCAGCAGCAATTGGCTGCTTAATAGATATGGTAGTCGTTCTATCGGATACGGTTATTATTTTTGATTTTTTAAAATGGATTAATTGAAAAGCGATATTTTCTGCAAATTCAACTAATTGTTGATTTCCAATCCATAATCTCGGATCAAGAAGTAGGTGTTCAATGTTCAAATAATCCTGATCGACTTTATAGATAAAATCACCCAGACAAAGACTACTATTATGCCATGTGCATTTACATCTAATATTTAGTGACTTCAATTTTAAATATCGGCCGCTCCAACTAATATCTTGCGGACTAATCTTTAATTGTTTAAAAAACCAATTTGGAAATGAAATACGTTTCCCATTTGAATCAAGTTCAATTTGATTTGCTGTATACATTGGTTGAATAATATCAGACCATCGGTCTAGAATATTTTTCCGTTTGTATGTTCCCTTTTGGGTTAGTTCATCATTTTCAATCGTAAAATCTCTGGGTATGATTGTAAAGTTAACTATGCGTTCAAACCTGGATAAAAAACCATTGATTGATTGGATGAGCGCTCCGATAGATGATCTGATTTTATCAGGATCTCGTTCAGGGAAATGTTCATTTAGATATTCAGGATTTGGAAAAATTAAAACCGTATTAAAGTTCATACGGTCACCTACAAGAAAAGCTGATTCAATGGCATCAAATTCTTGTAACATATTTTCAATTTTTTGAGGAGTAATCGTTTGTCCCGCAGCATTTTTATAAATTTCTTTTTTCCGGTCCTGAATGAAATAATGGCCATTCTCTTCTGTAAAAATATCACCTGTGTGAAACCAGTTATCCTGAAATGTTGAAACCAAAGGATCCTCATAATAATATTCTGAAATATACGGACCTTTGAGTAAGAGTTCTCCTTCTTCAGAAAGACGCAGTTCAATGCCGGGTAAAGCACTTCCAACTGAATCCATTACATAATCATTCGGCGATGTCATAGTGATACCACCCGTGGCTTCAGTCATACCATAGCCACTCAATAGCCTGACTTTATTTGACTGGAAAAATTGAAAAATATCCGGATCAAGATAACCTGCGGCTGATAACCCCCATTTCAAATGACCTCCAGTAACTTTCTTAATTGCTTTTCTTGTTAATGTGTCGTCATCTGCGTGATCAGATAATGTTGATTGAATCGTTTCATATAGTTGCGTCCATCGTCGGGGGACACTGATAAAAACAGTGGGCTTTACGGTTAGAAAGTTTTTTCGTAGTGTGTCATAAGAAGAATCTTGTGCAAAGGCATATGACGCACCCCAAAATATGCTGCCTTGTAATTCAAAATACCTTCCAAAAGTATGATAGAGTGGGAGGTAACATAAAAATAAATCGTTCGGACATATCTCAGGTAAAGCCAAGGCACGGGCAAAGCGTTTAATAATAAAATTATTCTGCGAAAATGCAATACCTTTCGGTTCCCCTGTAGTACCAGATGTGTACATGATTGTAGCAATATCATCTAAATCAACTCGATTGATTCGTTTTAAGACAAGTAATGGATCAACTTTAGAACAATTGGAAAGAAATAAATTCCAATCAGTAGATTCAAATTGGATTACGGTTAAACCTGTTATTCTAGATTGTAATAAATTATACCAATGAGTTTGTTTTTCTCCACCTAAGAAAATATGAGTTATTCCACTATGCTTGATGATGAATTCAATATCAGTGTCGGACGCGTTGGCCGGAATAGGAATAATTGTAAAATGAAACGAAAGGCATGCCAGATCAATCAAAACGCCATGTAAAGAATTTGATGTTAAAATCCCAACTCGTATTGGTTTTTTAATAGAATTTTCTATAAAAGTCAACGCACCTGCAATTTTTAATACTTCATTCCACACTTCATCATACGTATGCACAATTAGTTGGGTATTTTGAAATTCTTTGAAAAGGACTTTCTCTTTATATCGTCTTACCCGATTATAAAGTAAATGACCGAAGGAATATTTTGATTTTGTGATTAGTTCTATGAGCAGATCGAGCCAAACCCCAACTCGATTATGCTTTACAACTGAACAATTAATTTGGGGGAGATGACCAAGATCAAGGAAGGTATGAATAGTTCTCCGATCAACTCTTTCTGTTAGTAAAGCTTGAGCAATTGCAATCAGTTGCTCGATGTTTGGAGATTCTTTGATAGATCTGTTTATCAGATCTTGCATGGATTCCCTGGACAATTCCATGGAGAAAATTACAGAGAATCTGTTGAATCTTTAGGGGAGATTTGACAAAATAAAAGCCTTCATTGAAGGCTTTTATTATAAAAAAACATTAGAACCCTAAACTTAGGGTAAGTCTATTCACTGTGCCCAACAATCCTAAACTAGATGTAGAATAATCCACACGTAATTTGACAGGAACAAAGGATAATTTTTCTGTATCGATTCCAAAGCCATAAGCTAAATTTGAAACATACCCAAAACCATCTTCACTATCGATGGCGTCTTGAAATTCAGCAGCATCTGTTTCATCGCTTAAGTCATCACTGAATTCCATGAACTTGAATTGTATTCCCATGCGAGTATAAAATGCATTCAGAATTTTTGCTTCACCGCCCAGAACATAATAGGGATTGTAATCTCGGGGGTCAAAATACTCCAAGTTCACAGTCACTTCAGCCAGTTCCTGCTTTATGAATCCCTTTTTTCCCACGGGTGTCATGGACAGTCCAAAGCGAAATGCCATGGGTAAGGACCAATCATCCGTATTTAAATGAGCAACAACATCGGGATTTGCATCAAGATCCTCATATGCATCAATATCTACTTTATTATCTGTTCCGTATAAGCGCATCTTTGTGCCAAAGTTTGTAACAGCCATACCAATGCGGAGTCCGTAAAAATTGGTTATGTATTGTGAACCGGCATCTATAGCAAAAGCGGTAGCAGATGAAAATGAAATAGTTTCTTTGATTATTTTTGCTTGTATGCCCACAGCAAAACGGTCGCTTATTTTAGTTCCATATCCTACGCCAATGGCAAAATCGCTAGCAGTAAAAGTTCCCTCACCACCCGTAGAATATTCTGTAGTCTTTGTCATTTCTCCCATATCAAAATAGACTAGGCTTAAACCAAAGTTTCCAATTCTTCCAGCTGGAAAAACTGCAGCCAAATAACTATGTTTTATATCTGCAACCCAGTTAAAATAACTGAATTGAACTTGTGGTGATGTTAGGTGGGCGATCCCGGCCGGATTCCAGTATAATGCCGATGGATCCTCGACTTGAGCGGTATATGCACCACCCATTCCTTCAGCCCGGCTGCCGACACCAATTTTTAGAAAATTGGCTGCAGATGTTCCAACGTTATCAAACTGAGCACTGGCTATCCCAACCAGCAGGGCGGATAATAGTAGTATATTCTTCATTTGATCACCGCGAATTTGCTTATGAATTCTTTTTTATCTGAAATCACATGAAAGATATAAACTCCGAATGCGATTTCTTGAAAATTGTATGTCTGTAAATTCCACGCTTCAATGCTGGGACCACGCCAGCCATCACTGTTCTCTTCATGTTTGAGTATTTGTACCAATTCACCTGCAGTATTGTATATGCGAATTACACATTTTTCAGGTAGGTTATGAAATTGTAATTCTCTTTCATAAGCAACTGATTCATATGCTGACGTTGATTTATATGGGTTGGGGACAACCAGTATATCATCCAAGTCGTCTTTTTCCAGGGTATAATCGTCAGCAACGGTTTTAATAGTAAAAATATCTGCACCGGGAAGCAGTGGATTATGAAAGGATACCTTGAAAATATTTCCACTCTCAAACAGTGTGCTGCTTTTATTGAAATTCATCATCCAGCCAAATAATCCAGCATCAATCGCATAATCAAAAGATTGTAAATACGTGATGTCTGAATCATAGTCTTCATAAATGGGAATGATAAACACATTTTTCGTGAATTCATACACTCCAGGTAATTCATCTGTTTCTTCAATGATTGGTTTACCACCGGCTGCCTGATAGATTAAACATCCAAGCTGTTTATTTTCTTCAGTTGACCAAAGAGAAAATGGCAATGCAATTGTATCGACCGTAGTTAGTGTAGCATTGAAATAACAAGCGACCGAATTTTCACCAAATCTGAATTCCAGATCCCCTTGAAGTTCTGTGAGTTCAGGTCTGCCTTCAGGTTGATTTACAGGGATATTTTCCAGAAATCCCGCAAACGTTCCATCTGTTGAGCCACTATAAAGACCACCAAAAACAATGGAAGTACTAGTATCATTATCTGCCATCGTTTCAGCAGAAGAAACTCCTCGTATATTCCAGTCAGCGTTGGAAAAAAGTGGAACAAACCCATCAATAACATGAGTCAGAATTCCAGTAGTAATATCTGAAGTATCCATTGCAACGACGAACTCACCGTCATCAATGTCATAGACCGTCCAGTAGTTTGACTCAATTGTGTCTATTATTACGGAACTACTATCACCGATTGTGTTGTACAAAACTGTATCTCCAAAAGTTATAGTAAATGTATGTCCTTTACTTGTAAAGTCATTTGGAGTAATAGTTAGACCCAGAAATTCCAAGGTAGAGGGAACTGCTGTAACTGCAGTCAGTTCCGCGTCAGATTCTCCGGAAGAATGAGTCACTGTGAACGACCCAACATTAAAACCAGCGGCTTTCTTTTGCGGTATTGCAGGAACGGTATTGTCGGCATCATTGGCATAGGCATTTTTCGATCTGGAATTTTCAAGCGGGTCGACAACGGAGCCTAACCAATCATCAGGACCATCATAGGCAGAAACGGCGTACCAGTATTCATATCCATTCACAACATAATTATCTACAAATGAATATTGCAGTCCTGTGTTGGATCCCATGTTATAATATATCAACGGATCAGACACAGCATATGATCCAGCTATATCGTCTGATATGTCATAAATAGCTAAAGGTTTATATACATCTGTAGGGTCACCATTTAGATCTGTGACCACGTCTCCCCATGTATTACCACGATCCAGACTTCGGTATACACGGTACCCTTGGAAAGCATTATTAAGTGTTACCGGGTCTACAGAATCCTCACTGCGATCATCCCAGAACAGTGTAACACGGCCGTCATCTTCGATGACTTGAACAAGCGGTTCTGCAGGCGGTTTGGGTGTAGCACAATCATTATTATACAAAGATTGAAATAACTTAGCATTTCTAATTAAATCAGCTTCGTTAATACCCATAAAATCGGCAAATGTAAAAATGACTTGTTCTCCCGGGGCCACATCAAAGGGACCGGCATTTATTACCCAGGTAATATCAGGACCATAGGAATATGGTTTATTGTAAATATCGCTCGCATTTGGAGTAATATTTTGGGGAGTTTGAATTCCATGCTGCATCTGTTCAGTGTAAGCCTGAGCGTCACTTTGGGAATCCTGACTGTATTCGTACGTGTAAAAATTCGAAACATCATACGAAGAATCAGTCCCATCACTATTGAATTTTGTACATTCAAGAAATTTCAAGCCGATCCAGCCAATACCAGATGATTTAAAACCGGCTGATTCATCATCCCCATCATATACCAATGCAAAATTAGATAGAAGATGGGCACCAGTTGTATCCACAAGTTTTTCAACAAGAAGTGAATCATCTTTGGGAATAAATAAAGCAAAATCATCGGTCCATTCAGCGCCGCCTTGTTCCGGTGCATCAGGATCACCAGCAATACCCACATAACAATCTTTTATAGTATCTTTACCCACGTTGGTCATTTGCTGGATGAAAATGAGACCATCATTGCCGAAGGATAGTGAATAATTCAATACCCATACATCAAAACGAATGTTTAAAGGACCAACGCCATTGTTACTGGCAAAAGTGTTCCCTTCAGTCGGATCATTGTCTGTTACGACAAAATAGGCTTCCCGTTCTGCTTGGACGCCAACGCCGCAAGGTGCATCGGGAAAGCCATCAGGCCCCAATTCCGGTTCGATTCCAGGGAAATATAGTGTATCTTTATTTCCTTCAAGGTCATAGATGATAGAAGCAAACGTTCCGGTCGGATCCGTTTCTCGCGGCCATGCAGTAGGCCATGATTTCGGCATATCGCTAAAAGCAATACCAATATTTTTTTCCGCATTTACAACACCTGAATCATAGCCAGGTAAAGGTTGAAATTCTTCTTCATGATCTCGGACCGAACCACGGACCCCCACGGCAACAGATGGTTCACCATTGATGAGGCCACCCACCATGGGAGAGGCTGTCCAGTAATAGGTGCAACAGGCATCTTTGAGCATACTTCCGGCAGGAAATTCATGATTCAATCCCCAGCGGTCATAGCCATAAATAGCGGCATTGGATAAACGGAGAACCATATTCCCCTTATCCAGTACACTGCGTTTTCTGTCAGCAAAAGATGAAATCTTTGACAGTCTAGCTGGCAGTGGTTTCTTTCCATACTGTGGAGCAATAACCCGGTTGTAATAGTCATATTTTGAAAGTCCCGCAGCATCACCACCATAAAGTAAGCAAATACTGAACAAGCCAGTAATAATCGTCTTTTTCATCATTATCTCATTCCTATGCTGATTCCAAGTTCAATGTGCCGAGGCGGGCTGTAATAATACGGTCGGTAAATCCACATGGGTGAATTATTGGGATTCAAACTTTCATCCGGTTTACCTGTATTATTAAACACATTCAAAATATTCTGCCGATCAAACAAATTGGTTATATCTGCATAAAAACGGACGTTGGCCATGCTCTTGATATTCAAATCATAGTATGCCTTAGCATCAAAAGTAGCGGTAAATGGCATGCGACCTGAGTTTGGATCATCAATACCCCTGCCACGGGCATCTGTTGGTGTATAAGGCAAGCCGCTTCCCATATTACCCAACACATTAAAACCAAACCCTTTTGGATGCTGAAAGTCAATACGTACATTGACTGTATGGGGCTGATCCCAAGCCATGGTAATGGTTCTTTTGACCGGGTGGTCTCCGTACACAGATGCGTAGTATGCTGCCCAATAGTCAGATTCTTCATTTCCGGTATTGCCTTCTGATCGGGAGTATGAGTAAAAAATTTCCCAACTGAGGTTGCGGGAAAACAATTTCCTCAAACCCAATTCGACCCCTTTTGAGTTGGCATAATCCATATTCTCATATATGGCGTATTCCGTGGGATCGGCATCATATATATTGGCGGATATATAATCATGACGATCGTTGTAAAATAAGGTTAATGTCAATAAATATTCCGGATTTAACAACGTTCTGAGACCAAACTCGTACTGGATTGCCCGTTCCGGTTTTATATTTGGAGAACCCACAGGAGGGATGTACCAGTCACCCAGATTAAACGGGAAGGGGTACATGGAATTCCCAAACATTCCAAATAATGTTTGGGAACTGATATTTGATAGTCCGCCGGGTACGCCTTCACCTCCAATACCATTGGAATTGGTGAGGTCATACATATACTCATAATCGGGATATTTAAAAAAGTGACCATAGGAAAAATGGAAAGCTGTATTTTCGGTTACAGGATAGCCAATACCAATTCGGGGGCTCCACTGTGATTTTACGGTGGCTTTGTCCGGAGGACTGAAAGAACCGTCTTCTTCGAGGTAACCCCATTCCACATCACCGGCAGCAAAAGCATCAAAGTCTATGGATGTTAGATCACTCATTCCAAAAACTTCACCATTGTAGCGATAACCGAGATTTTTGGTGGGGTCAGCATATTCACTCTTTGGATCAAGTATATCGTAGCGTATCCCAAGGTTGATGACCAAGTCATTGAATTCCATTTTATCGCGAATGTAGAATGAAGACTCAACCGGTTCTTTTTCCCATAGGATAAACGAGGGATCAGAACTATTACCGTAATAACCGCCGCCAACCGAGGATGCCGAAAAATTAAATAATGTATGATTCTTTTGGGAAATTCCCGTTTTGATCTGGTGAACTTTATTGATCTGCCAGGTTAGTGCACTTTCATACTGAACTGTTTCAGAATAATCATTAAAAAAACTGGAATAAGTTGAAAAGCCCATTCTGATTGTATCTCCAAAATTATTCACAATAGGATAACTACCATAGAATTCATAATTGGATGTATTGTCATAGGCATCCCCTTCTCTTAAGGGAAGGAAAACACCCCAACTATATTTTCCATCATCGTTCATATCTTCATATTCATCAGTTCCCTCTGTATACGCACCATCCCCATTTACATCATTGTACGGTTCAGCATAATAACTGAGCCAAGTAAACTCTGATCCAGGTTCAAGTATTGAATTTTCCCAATTGTCAGGAATTGTAAGAGTTTCAGAAAAGAGATCATGGTTATCATTTAAGAATCTTTCACCGGGAATTTTAGGGCCTCTCCAATTATCCACCCTGTTTTTTGAATAAGAAAATGTAGCATACATATTTTCAGAGAAAGTATAGTTCAATCTGCCATAAATGAGTTTGCTTTCTTGCCAGTTGACTACATTGCGTTCCTGAAGTTGGCGGTAACTCATATTGAAACCGCGGTTTTCGTTATTCTGGATATTTGTTCCAAAAGTAATTTTCAGGTTATTGATAGGACGCAGAACGAGTTTACCCATGATTCTGTCTGTCCAATTGTAAGTAGCAGTTACTTCTTTTGTCCCTTTTTTTAACAAATCTGGTTTTCCATCACCATCAATATCAGATAAGGCATACACATCCCCATTACGTACTCCATCCCCATTTTCATCCGTAAATTCTTCACCATTGTCGTATACACCATTGGCAATATCATTCCATGATTCTGCTGTTGAAATTAAATTCCCTGATGTGTCATATACAGCATGATCCCACATGCCATTATTATTGTTATCTGTGAAAGTTTCACCTATATCATATTGGTTATTCATAATATCAACCCATTCTTCGCCTGCGTCATAAACACCATCATCATCTTCGTCCACTTTTAATACATCCCAAGGGAGGTAATTGTTTTTCAACCGTCCATCTGTCCGATGGCGATCTGCAGAAATAAAAAATGTTGCCAGATTAGGCATGGTGGGAATAATGGGTCCGCTGACTGTTCCCTCAATTCTGCCTGTATTCCAATTGTTACGTTCACCTAATTGATCTGTTGAAGTTCGAAAACTCAAATCATATTCAGCGCTGCCTTCCCGGGTAATGATATTGATAATTCCGCTCATAGCCTGGCCATATTCAGCATCGAAAGATCCGGTAATAATGGACAATTCAGAAATGCCTCCGCGGGCTACATCAGTGGCCATGCCGCCGTTTATCACGTCCTTTACGTAAAAGCCGTCTACAAAGTAGGCTGTTTCGCCGGAGCGACCACCACGGATATGAATACCATCATCCCCGCCACCGTTGTCATTTTGGATTACGCCCGCCACATTATCAATTATGTCAGTATAGGAATTAATGGGCATATTTTTAAAATCTTCTTCTTCGATCGTTGTTGTCGTGGCTGTTTGATCCCGGACAATGACTGGGCGTTCAGCTTCTACAATAACTTCTTCCCCTTCAACTGCAGATATTTCCAGAGAAAAATCAATTGTGGTTGTGCGATCGGCATTGATGCGTACATCTGTAACAGATGTTGTTTTGTAACCAATGTAAGAAGCCATTACTATATAAGTATCAGCAGGTATATTTAAAATCATGTAGTCACCATTTTCATCACTGGCTGCACCGAATGCTGTCCCTTTTAAAACAACATTCACACCAATGAGCGGTTCATCGTTTGTAGAATCTGTAATTCTACCAACCAATTTACCTGTGACACCTGCAATTAGTATGTTGGCACTTATTAGTGAAATGATGAATAGGCTTTTTTGTCTCATATTGAGCCTCCTTGTACGGTCGAAAAATAATCTGATATATTTGATGAAACAAGTAGAAGTATACTATTGAGCATCAACAAACATTGACGTAACTTTAAAAAATTTTATTAGGGGTAATCCAAATGAGTTTAAAGAATAGTGAAAATAATGGGCAGGAATTTGATCTTTCTCAAGGTGAATTATTGAACCTTCTGGAGAAAGCACCACACGGGATTAAAACATATATTTCTCATTTAGAAAAACAAATTAAAAATTTTTCAGATATTGGACTTTCATTATCCAAAGAGAAGGATATGAATGTTCTATTGGAAAAAATATTATTGGAAGCTAAGCGTATTGCCAACGCAGATGGCGGCACCTTATATATGAGGACAGATGATCATTGTTTGCGATTTGAAATAATGATGACCGATTCACTGAATTTTCACATGGGCGGCACATCCGGGAAAGACATCCCGTTTTATCCTATTAAATTATATAATGAAGATGGAGAACCGAATAAAACCATGAACGCTGCCTATGTGGGATTAACCGGTGAAACTGTGAATCTCCCCGATGCCTACGAAGCAAAAGGATTCGATTTTTCCGGGATGAAAGCATTTGATAAAAAAACGGGGTATCGATCGAAATCCTTTCTGACTGTACCTTTGAAAAACCATGAAGATGAAATTATTGGTGTACTCCAATTATTAAATGCACAGGATAAAAAAACGGGAGATGTGATCTCATTTTCACATGAAGTCCAAGATGTGGTCGAAGCTCTATCCAGTCAGGCAGCAGTCGCTATTACCAACAAAAACCTCGTTAGGGATCTGGAAATTTTATTTGAATCTTTTATTAAACTAATCGCATCTGCTATTGATGCTAAATCACCTTATACCGGCGGCCATTGTTCCCGGGTCCCGGAAATAACCATGATGTTGGCAGAAGCTGTGCATAATTCCAAAGAAGGAAGGTTTAAAGATGTGTATTTCACAGAAAATGAAATGTATGAGTTAAGAATTGCTGCCTGGCTCCATGATTGTGGTAAAGTGGCTACACCGGAATATGTGGTGGATAAAGCAACAAAACTCGAAACCATATATGACCGTATTCATACAGTTGAAACGCGTTTTCAAGTAATACAAAGAGACGAGGAAATCAAGTTTCTGAAAAAATGTTTGAAAATTGAAACAAATTCCTCTTTTTCAGAAAAAGAAAAAAAAGAGGCAATTAAAGATTTAGGTAAAAAACATAAAACCAGACTTGCACAATTGGATGACGATTTAGGATTTATTCGTACAACAAACATTGGTGGTGAATTCATGTCTCCTGATAAAAAAGAAAGAGTGTATAAAATTGCTAAGTATCAATGGAAAGATAATGGTGAGAGGAAAAATTTCTTTTCCGATGATGAAGTAAAAAATCTCTGTATTGCCAAGGGAACTCTCACGGCTGAAGAACGAAAAATCATTAATGATCATATAGTTCATACTATCGATATGCTGCAACAGCTTCCCTATCCAAAACATTTGAGAAATGTTCCTGAATTTGCAGGTGGACACCATGAAAAATTGGATGGTACCGGATACCCGATGGGCTTGACAAATGATGAAATGTCCATCCAGGCAAAAGCAATGGCTATTGCAGATGTATTTGAAGCGCTAACAGCTAAAGACCGGCCGTATAAAGAAGGAAAAACTCTTTCAATGGCAATGCGTATCATGGGATTTATGAAAAATGATGCACATGTAGACCCATATTTATTTGATTTATTTGTTCAAGAAAAAATCTATTTAAAATACGCAGAAAAGTATTTGTCAAAAGAACAATTGGATATGGATTAACATCCAAATTTCGTAATCGATATTATGACCTTTGAAATCGCCATCGTTTTGGGCTTGATCGCCCTCATGTTAATTTTATTTATCAAAGAGATATTTCCTCTGGATGTAACTGCTTTGGCAATTTTGGCTATATTTATGGTGATGGGTTTCTTAACGATTGAAGAAGCTATTAGCGGTTTTTCAAATCGGGCAGTATTAACGATCGCAATATTATTTGTTTTAAGCTATGCACTTCAGCAGTCGGGCATTTTGGAATATGGAATTGTTCGATTAAATAAATTAACTGAAAAATCAAAATTATTAGGTTTAGCAGTCTTTTTGATTTCCATCGCATTTGCATCCGCATTTGTTAATAATACGGCAATCGTCGCCATGTTTATTCCATTGACAATCCGTATTTCAAAAAAATACAATTTAAGTCCTTCAAAATTATTGTTACCCTTGAGCTATATTGCCATTATTGGCGGGACACTTACACTAGTTGGGACCTCTACAAATTTGATCGTGAATTCCATATACACCGGGTCAACCGGATCTGACCCGTTAGGTATGTTTGAATTTTCTAAGTATGGGGTTTTCATATTATTAATTGGACTAGTATATATCATTTTTGCTGTTCCGCTCATTATGCCGTCTAGAACAGTGACGACTAGTTTAACTCAAAGCTATCATATGGGAGGATATCTTACTGAATTAAAAGTATCAAAAGATTCACCGCTTGTTGGTCGTACGTGTATGGAAAGGGCGATAAATAAGAATTTTGATATAATTGTTTTAGATATCATCCGGGAAGGAAACGTGATTAGCAGTAATATTCGGAATACCATTATTCATCCAGGGGATGTGTTATTCGTCAGAGGATCAATCGAGAATTTTCTCCGTATGAAAGAAGTTGAAAAAGTCACGATGCTGACGGATGAAAAATTAACCCAAGATGAATTAATCCACGATGATAATACACTGGTAGAATGCCTGCTAACGAATCAGACAGATTTGGTGGGTAAAAGTTTAATGGAAATTAATTTTCGTCGTCGTTTTGGTAGTTTTGTGCTGGCGGTTCGCCGGGAAGGAGCCATTTTACGGAGGAAAATTGCCCATGTTATTTTACGCTCATTTGATACATTATTGATCTATGGTCCTCGGGAAAAAATTAGAGAGCTGGCCGAGTCCGGCCATTTCATAGTTCTGGGGGAAATTGAAGCAGCCCTTAAAAAACATCGTTTTTGGTGGGTGAGTATGGCGGTGGTTTTAGGAGCAGTTACTCTGGCAGCGCTTGGTATTATGCCCATATTAAAAGGAGTATTAATCGGAATGATATTGCTCTTTATTTTAAGAGTCATTACAACTCATGAAGCGTATAACGCGATCAATTGGCAGGTGATTGTATTAATTGCAGCCATGATTCCCATCGGTATTGTGATTCAAGAAAGTGGAACCGCCAAACTCATTGCTTCAATGTTGAACAATATTGTGAATATGGTATCCGTTGAAAATCGTCCATTTGTTATGCTTTCATTAATATATTTAGTGACGATAATTTTAACTGAAATGGCTTCCAATGCAGCCACAGCAATCATTATGACACCCATCGCCATTTCAGCATCAGTTCAATTAGGGCTGGACCCACGACCGTTTATTTTTGCTGTATGTTTTGCAGCCTCCGCATCCTTTATTACACCGATTGGTTATCAAACAAATTTAATGGTTTATGGTCCGGGAGGATATAAATTTTCAGATTACATAAAAGTCGGATTACCTTTAGCGATCACATTCTGGTTAATGGGAACATTCCTCATTCCGGTTATTTGGCCGTTTACAAATATTTAAAATTGAAATGACCCGAGAACAAAAACAAGAATCACGGTTAAATGATTTTTTAGATAACCCTGATAAAGCTCTTTGGAAACTGGCTCTACCGGTTATGGCAGGTATGGGAATCCAGACCTTGTATACGATTGTAGATATGATATTTATTGGTCGGATAGGTGGTCTGGCCATTGCGGCGGTCGCTTTCAATATGCCTCTATTCTTTTTTGTTCTTGGATTGACCATGGGGCTTGGGTCAGGTGTGACGGCATCTATTGCTCGTTTTATCGGTGCGCGGGATAAAAAGAACGCTGATAACAGCGCTGAACATGCCCTTATTATGGGATTGGCTATTTCAGTCGTTTTAACGACCATTGGCCTTATCTGGGGGAAACAAATACTCTTGGCAATTGGCGCCACAGATGAAGTGATAGATATGAGTTGGTCATATTTACGAATCATCTGCTACGGATTGCCATTTATGGTGTTTTCCGCATTTTTCAGGAGCATTTTAGTGGGAGAGGGAGATACAAAATTTCCCATGACCGTTGCAGCATTAGGTACGGTGCTTAACATTATTTTAGATCCAATTTTTATATTTTCTTTAGGGATGGGTGTGCCTGGAGCTGCATTGGCAACGATTATCAGTCAATTCATTGTCTTTATCATTTTTATTTATATGCTGTTTGTAAAAGAACATTCATATATCAGGTTTAAACTAAAAGATTTTTCATTTTCTTCTTTTATTATTAAAGATATTGTGAAAGTGGGCTTACCTGCTTCAATTTCGATGGTGATCATGTCAATTGGGCAATTGGTATTTAATAGAATACTCGTCTTTTTTTCCACGGATGTTGTGGCAGCGTATCAAATTGCAGGCCGGATAGATATGGTCATTTTTCTACCGATTATGTCCATCGCATACGGCTTAACTACATTGGTTGGGATGTTTTTCGGCGCCAAGCGTATGGGTAGATTGAAGCATATTATTTATTATGGATTAAGCCGATCATTTTTAATTGCAGCTGTAACATCAACAGTTGTTTACTTTGCAGCACCGAAGCTTGTCACTTTATTTACTCACGTTGAGTTGATTCAGGAAACAGCAATAACATATATTAGGCTAATGGCCATGGTGTATCCAATCATTGCCGTTGCGTTACCTTGCGGACGAATTTTACAAGGGTTTGGCTTGGGGTTACCCACTTTAGTAATTACATTGATTCGAGTACTGTTAGTGGCTACACCCTTGTCTTTGTTTTTTATTTTCATACAAAATAAACCTGTTGAATGGGTTTGGTACTCGATGATGGCCTCTGCTGTCGTTGCATTTACTGTGGCTGTTAGTTGGGTGTTGTGGGCTATCAAAAAATATTCAGTTCAACCAATTGAAGCGGAGATTAAAAATACTTAACTTGAATCGAATTAAAGAATCGATGAAATCCCCTATCACTTATAATAGAGAATAAATCATATATTGGGTAGATTGAACATGAAGAAAATATTATTAGGATCAATCTTACTTTTAGGTATTCTTACTCAAATTGAAGCTGAAAATAATCAGGTTTTTGTTAAGCGATCAGGGGTAAATAAAATTGTATTGTTTGATGAAGAAAATCCTAAAACAATTTTTCGAACTGATAAGGATTATATTAAGACTCTTCGAGTTTCCCCGGATGGAAATTCTATTTCAATAGTTGAAAAGACACGTATTATAGTTCGGAATAATGAACTTATTGCACTTCCTAAAAACAGGCTTACAATTATTACAAAAGACGGAGAAATATTAAAAGTTTTGAATGAAGATGTTCAAAAACATGTTTGGAGTCCGGATGGTAATAAAATAGCATTAATAACTGGTGAATGGCGTGAAGTGGGTATGGGATTCAAACCAGATGGTGCTTTTATATATAACCTTGAAACTGGAGAGAGGGATATTGTACTAGATGTTCCATATCCTGTTGATCTATCTTGGGATAATAATAGTGATAATTTATATCTAAAAGATTTTCATAGACCTGATGGAAAATATATATATAATTATAAATTATCTTCAAAAGAAACTAAGGTTACGGACTATTTTGATTTCTTTTTCTCACCTAGTGGTGATTATTATTACAAACCAAAAAATCCCGTGCGGGATATAGAGAAATTCCAAGTGTTTGATGCAAAAATGAACCAACCTATTTTATTAACGTTACCCGAAAATATTGGATTTCCAATAAAATGGATATTCGATCACGGTAATTATCTACTCTTCGAAAAGAAGGATGAAACCTTTGAATATGTAAAATTTCCACCATCCAAGCCGGGGGCCTTTCAGCTGAAAAAAATTAAAAGTGGTACTCTTCATAAAGTGACATATTCTATCTACGACGTAAAAAACAATGTTGTAGTAAAAGAGGAAAAAACCGATATGGTTAGCGAATGGATAGGAGATAGATTCAGTTTACCTATTCAAAGTAAAGGCAAAGCGCCTAAGAAATTAACATTGGAGTAAAATTATGTTAATTACAGTGAAATCATTAAACAGTGAAAACCTTTTTCCAATACAAAGAAAATGATTGTGTTGTAATAATTCAGCAAGAAACCCTCCGAAGGTTTAAAACCTTCGGAAGGTTAATACGGATTTCATTATATTTACTCTATATCATTAATTATTTAACATATGACTGACCTGATTAACGGACTCTTGCAAGAATCGATTAGCGGAATTGCTCTCGGGTGTATTTATGCATTAATCGCTCTTGGTTTTACCCTCATTTATAAAGCGACTGAAGTAGTGAATTTTGCCCAGGGCGAGTTAATGATGGTGGGGGCTTATGTAAATTTCTTTTTTGTAACAACATTTATCTCTTCAGCAGGAGAACCTTCTCTTTGGATATTTTTCGCGGCATTAGCCGGCAGTATCGTTTTTGCATTATTATTCGGTTGGATATTGGATCTGATTATTAATCGACCCTTAAAAGATGCGCCCATTTTTTCTGTAATCATGGCTACCATCAGTTTATCCATTATCCTGCGTGCAATCGTTGCCATGATAGCAGGACCTATGAGTTTACTCCCGATTTCTCCCTTTGGTGAGAGTGTTGTTCATATTGGAGGTATCGTTATTTCCGTACTGGATCTCTTCATTATCGGGAGCGCAATTATACTTGTTGGTTTATTTTATTATTTTTTCAACAAAACTCGCTGGGGTATTGCAACACAGGCGACCTCAGCAGACCCAGTTGCCGCGCAATTAATGGGTATTCCTGTCAATCGTGTCCATAGCCTCGTTTGGATATTTTCTGCATTGGTGGCAACGATTAGCGGAATATTACTGGCACCGCGTTTGTCATTACTGGATACGTCAATGGGATTTTTAGGATTAAAAGCATTTCCGGCCGCCGTGCTGGGAGGCTTTGGTTCCATTGGCGGCGCCATTGTCGGAGGGATTATTTTGGGTGTTATCGAGACGGTGAGTATGGGGACATTGTCGTTTCATTTTGAGTGGATAAAAGAAATCAATGACATTATTGTTTGGATGGTACTTATTGCTGTATTAATGATTAAACCTGACGGGCTCTTCGGGGTCGAAAAAGTAAAAAAAGTCTAGTCTTATGAAAGGTCGTTACGAAGAAGAAAACCTATACTGGATACCGATCTTAATCGCTTTTGTTTTTCTGCTTCCATTTATACTGGAGTTTGCGACCTATAGTTATAAGTACTATTTATTTGTGTTAAATATTGCCGGGATATATATCATTCTTTCAGTGGGTCTTGATCTGTTAAGCGGGTATACAGGTTTGATTTCATTGGGGCATGCCGCTTTCTTAGCTATTGGCGCTTATACATCAGCAATATTGGTAGATCAAGCCGGCTTACCATTTATGATGTCATTGATTATATCACCATTGATTGCAGGTTTGTTTGGGTTGGTGATCGGTTTTCCTGCATTACGAATTACCGGGATGTACCTGGGTTTAACGACCATGGGGTTTGGTTTTATCGTCAAACGACTAATTATTGCTTTAAGAGAATGGACCCATGGTGCCGGCGGACTGGAAGTATCTTCACCTGTTTTATTTGGTTATACAATTAAGTCAGATTGGGATAATTATTATTTAATATTCACATTTGCCATATTAGCTATTGTATTAGGAAGAAGAATCGGCAAATCAAAAATTGGTCGTGCATTTATGGCTATTCGGGATTCTGAACAAGCTGCCGAAGCTTCCGGGATTAATTTGGCGAAATATAAAATGCTGGCATTTTTTATTTCAGGATTATTTGCCGGATTTGCCGGAGTCCTTTTTGCCCATACCAACCACTTTATTTCCACGGATCATTTTGATATGATGCTATCCATTTATTTTATCATTATGGTATTGGTTGGTGGTGTCAGTTCTATTTATGGCGCTGTGTTAGGAACGTTGTTTATTGTGCTGCTGGACAACTTGTTTGTTCCCATGCTGGAAGACTGGATACACGGTTATATAAGTACGAATACCGGAGATATTCAATCACTCATTTTCGGTCTGATAATGTTTTTGTTTATTATATTCCAACCCTATGGATTATACGGTATGTGGCTGAAAATACGAATCTACTGGAGAATTTTTCCATTCAATCCGCGCAAGCGATTTACATAATATTAATAAAGAGGAGAAACATCATGAAAACAAGAACGGGATTATTGGTTATTTTAGGACTGTTATTTATCGGATGCGGTAAACAAGCACCCACGCCAGGTATAACTGATACGGAGATATTAATCGGGAATATTCAGGACTTAAGTGGTCCCATGAAAGAATTGGGTGCAGTTTTACCTGCAGGATCAAATCTGTATTTTCGATATATCAATGAAAAAGGCGGAGTATATGGCCGGCAAATAAAAATGATAGTAGAAGACCATCAATACAATCCACAAAAAGCGGTGGTGGCTGCTAAAAAATTGATTGAAAAAGATCAGGTTTTTTGTCTTTACCAAGCAATTGGTACGTCTCCATGTGAAGCCATACGACCTATCTTAGCGGAGACCGGTACACCCCTGATTGCACCGGCCACACAATCCGGGACCATGTCTGATCTGTCCCGTCCAGCCGCCGATTTGATTTTTCATACAGATACAGGCTATGATAAACAAACGAATATTCTCGTGGATTATATCCTTAAGCAGGATGCCAATGCTAAAATTGGTTTGATTTATCAAGACGATGACTATGGTCAGAATGTATTAAAAGGTGCAGGTGAGGCGGAAAGTCGTCATGGTGTATCTATACAGAAAGAAGCTTTCCAGCGGGGAGCAACCGATTTTGCTGGTCAGGTTGGTAACCTGATAAAAGGCGGTGCGAATCATGTGATTATCGCCGGTATAGTCAAGGAACCTATTATTGTTATGAAAACCTCAGCTGCAATGGGTTATTCACCTCAATTCTATGGGACCAGTCCGACAATAGACCACCGTGTTGCTTTAGCAGCTGGACCTGCCGGAGAAGGATTCATCGCTGCAAATTTTACCCATCTTTGGAATTCTGATGCTTCTGCCGCTGTTCAGTATAGAGAACTGTGTGAAAAATACGAAGTACCAAAAGCGTATATGGGTATGTACCATTTCTATGGATTCATCACAGCCAAAATTCTTGTGGAAGGCTTGGAACGCGCTGGCAAAAATCCAACGCGTAAACGGTTAGTTAATGGATTGGAGACATTAAATAAATGGGATTCCGGAGCACATCCTCCTATTACTTATAGCTCAAAAGATCATGCAGCTACGGAGTCTGTCATTCTGGTTCAAGTAAAAGACGGTGTTCAAACTGTCATAACTGACTGGATTGATTAATTATTTATAAAGCCCTCGGTGAAAGCCGAGGGCTTTCTTATTATGGCTGAATTAAATATTCAAAACCTACATATGCATTTTTCCGGCGTTGTTGCTTTGGATGATGTAACATTTGATGTAAAAGAAGGTGAAATATTTTCTTTAATTGGTCCAAATGGTTCTGGAAAATCAACATTGTTTAATTGCATTAACGGTTTCAATCGTCCGCAAAATGGCTCCATCAAATTCAATAATATAAACTTGTTGAAAAAACAGCCTCATCAGATAATGACAGAAGGTATAGCACGAACATTTCAAAATATTCAAAACGTTCCATACATGACAATTTTGGACAACATACTTTTGGGTGCTCACAAACGAATTGATAATCGATCAACGGTAAAACGTTGGATTAGTAGGGAACAGCGGCAAAAAGAAGAGTCCATGGGTTTGGAAATATTAGATTTTTTAGGCATCGCCAATTATGAACAAAAATACATGACCGGGCAACCCTATGGAATTCAAAAGCTGACAGAAATTGCCCGTGCTCTTGTTGCAAAACCCAAATTGATTCTTATGGATGAACCTGCGGCAGGAATGAATGAACAGGAAACAGTGGAGATTGCCAAAATTATTACTGAAATCAGAGAGGATTTAGGCATTACCGTCTTGGTCGTAGAACACGATATGAACTTAGTTATGAGTATTTCGGACAGAATTTGTGTTCTGGATTCCGGCAATATTCTCGCCATGGGTCAACCGGAAGAGGTTAAAAATCATCCGGATGTCATTAAGGCATTTTTAGGAGATTCTGCTGATGCTTAAGCTGATTGGTGTTGAAACGTATTATGGAAAAGTGAAAGCATTACATGGTGTATCACTTGAGGTAAAAAAGGGACAACTTGTTACTATTTTAGGCGCAAATGGCGCAGGAAAAACAACGATTCTTAAAACGATTAGCGGGTTGGTCGAGCCGGAATATGGGACGATTCATTTTAAAGAAAAGCGAATAGACAGGAAAAATCCGGAAGAAATTGTAAAATTAGGAATTAGTCATGTACCTGAGTGGAGACGAATTTTCCCGGAATTGACTGTTGAAGAAAATTTATTGATGGGAGGGTTCTTAATTAAAAACAAGGACATATTACATCAACGGATGGAAGAAGCATTTCAGCATTTCCCCATCCTTAAAACACGCAAAAACCAGCGAGCCGGTACCATGAGTGGCGGCGAGCAGCAAATGCTTGCCATTTCTAGGGCGCTGATGCTAAAACCGAAACTGCTATTATTGGACGAGCCGTCATTGGGTCTATCTCCATTACTTGTTCAGGACATATTCAGCACAATTAAAGAACTTCACAAATCAGGAGTGACCATATTGCTTGTCGAACAAAATGTAAATCATGCATTAAAGATTGCAGACTACGGATATGTGCTTACATCCGGGAAAATATTTTTAAGCGGTACATATGATGAATTATATGAAGAAGAAAAAGTTCGGGAAATGTATCTCGGTGAAGGAAAATATGTCCGTAGAGCAAAATTATGGGGTGGTGGTTGAGCAATCCGGACTTATCTCTACACAATACTGTTCCGAAACTTTTTTGGTACAATGTAGAAAATTATAGCGATGATATTACCACTTGGTGGAAACAAAAAGGATTATGGGAATCCGTCACTTGGGGAGAATATGGTAATTGGGTTCAGGATATCGCCAACGCATTATTAAGTGCTGGAATTGAACAAGGTGATAAAGTGTCCATTCTCAGCCAAACACGTTACGAATGGGTTGTAATTGACTTGGCTATCATGTCTATCGGGGGTGTAACTGCACCGATATATCACTCAAATACCGAAGATCAAGTACACTATATTGCAGAACACAGCGGATCAAAACTTGTTTTTGCGGAAGATCAGGAACAGCTGGATAAACTGCTGAAAATCTGGGACAGACTTCCTGAAATAAAACAAGTTGTTGTTATTGATAAATACCATCCGAAAGACATTCCTAATGTAATATCATTGTTTTCATTCAGAGAAGAGGGTATACAATATGGAAAAGAAAAGCCTGAAGAGCTGACTGATAAAATAAGCAAAGGCAATCCTGAAGATTTAATAAGTTTTATTTATACATCCGGCACAACGGGTCCTCCAAAGGCAGGTATGATAAACAGCAGAAATGTATTGGCTGTTGTTAAGCATTTGAAAACATTGTATAACATGACACGTGAGGATATGTCCATTGCCTATTTGCCGCTGGCCCATATCGCTGAAAGAGATCTCGGTCATTTTATGAAATTGTATATTGGAAATATAACAGTATTCGCTGAAAGTTTGGAAGATATGCCCGCAAATCTTCGCCAAACGGGTCCGACAGTAATGTTTGGAACACCTCGAGTGTTTGAAAAATTTTATGCTCGAATTGCTACCGGGATGAAAGATGCTACCTGGATCCAAAAAACCATTTATAACTGGTCTTTGAAAATAGGACGATCGTTTATTGAAACGAAAGATGCAGAAAAATCACCATCTCTATTATTATGGATTAAGCACAAAATTGCACACTTTCTTATCTTTCGTAAGATACATGATATATTTGGCGGAGGAATTCGATTTATGATTTCCGGAGCAGCACCTATTTCGCCGAACATTGTTTACTTTTTCCATTGGATTGGATTGGATATTTATGAAGTGTATGGAATGACAGAAACGACCGGAGTTATTTCTGCAAACAATTTAGGGCAAATTAAGATTGGTTCGGTTGGACAAATTTTCCCGGATACTGAAGTGAAAATTGCAGACGATGGTGAAATTCTCTGTCAAGGTCCGCAAAATATTCAAGGTTATTATGATAATGAGAAAGCCACCGCTGAATTATTGATTAAAGATGAAAATAATATCGAATGGCTCTATACGGGAGACGTAGGTCATATTGATAAAGATGGATATTTATTTATCACAGATCGAAAAAAGGATTTGATTATTACTGCCGGTGGAAAAAACGTTTCTCCTCAAAATATAGAGAATTTGTTAAAAACCAGCCCTTATGTCAGTCAAGCAATGGTATATGGAGATAAAAAACCTTATTTAACTGCATTGATTACTTTAGATGAAGATGAAATTGCAAAATTTGCCCGGGACAGAAAAATATTATATCAAGATTTAGCTGATTTAACGAAAAAGAGAGAAATTATTGATCTGATACACCATGAAGTATCCACATTAAATAGGGAACTCTCCAACTATGAGACTATTAAGAAGTTTTATATTCCTGAAGAAGATTTTCATCAGGACAAGGATGAACTGACACCTACCATGAAGATTCGGCGAAAAGTAGTTACGGCACGGTATAAAGATATTTTAGAAAATTTATATAAATAGTAAACTGATCTTATGAAAAAAGCGATATTTCTGTTAACAGCCCTGTTTATTATAAGTTGTGAAAAAGAAAAAGGAGAATCTTACTCGAAAGATTTGATCGGCAATTGGGAAGGGTTAAAAAGAAATTACTCTTATAACATTAGTTCCAATTTATCTCAAACTGTAACAAATCCTTATGCTGCTGGTACTGGTTCAATTGAATTGTTTGGGGCGGAGGAAGCTTCATTAAAATATATGTACTTATTCAGTACAAATGGTGTGCTTCAAATTGCCATTGCAGAAGAGGTATTTGGCGTTCCTTCGGAAGACACGAATTTTGTATTAAACATGTACGATTACGGTAATTTTGGTACGTTTTGTCAATTAACTAAATATATAGGTGATGCTTCTGAAATTTATGAAGGGGAACTAGAATTCACTGTGTATTTCCTTGTGGATGGTTACCCAGAAATAACAATATTATCTGGCGCTTTATATAGTGAGTTCGTAAACGACAGTGTTACAGTTATAGGCACATTAACATCTGTTCAGGAAAATGTGAATGCGGGCAACGAAAAGGAAATTGGTAATGTCGATTGGGAATTCGTTTCCTATGAGATCAGTTTCCTGATCAAAGGTGATAAGTCATTTGAGCAAACAATTCGCACAATCGATTCTGAAACACTTGAATATTCCGGCACATGGGAAGCAACCAGTGATGAGATTACTTTTCATTATACAAATTATTCTGAAACATTTGAATATAGTGTAAATAATTCAGGCCTGGAATTGACAGAAGTAATTGATCTTTGTGTAGCGACTCAGGATAATTGTTTACTCCAATATGAATTGATGTATGGTATGGAAAACGGTTCGCTAGAAAGTGTTGTATTGGAGGAGAAGACTTTTTTCAATAAATCAACAGGCTAATTACTGCCAAACATCCGAATCAACCCATCAGGTACAATTCTCAATAACGGTATCACCATCCTCATTTGCCAGGGGAAGACAAATGTTTTTTTGCCCCTGTCAATGGCGCCTACAATTTTTTCCACTGCTTTCTCCACTGGTAGCAGGAAAGGTCTGTGCTTTTGACCTGCCGTCATGGGAGTTTCAATAAATCCAGGGCAAATGGTCGTTATTTGAATTTTATATTTGTATAGAGTTAAACGCCAGGAATCAGCCATAACTCGAATTGCGATTTTTGATGCAGAATATCCACCATGGTAAGGTAAGGCGAAAAATGAAGCAACTGAACTTACAGGGACTAAAATTCCGTGTTTTTGTTTTTTCATTGTTGGGATAAAAGGAATTAACGTATTGGTTACTCCGATTATATTAGTCTCCAGTATATCATTAATAACTGACGCATCGCCTTGAATAATATTATCATGATTCCCGATACCAGCATTGGCGATGACGATATCAATTCCGGCTGCCTTTTGTATAAAATCATCCGCAGCCTCTTTAGCGGCAAAACGATTTTTTGCATCAGATTGGTAAGCGTGAACTTCGCTGCCCAATTCACGACATTTTTCAGCAACCTCTTCCAATTTATCTTTACGCCGGGCAGAAAGTCCAATAGTAGTACCGCGTTTAGCATAAGCATAGGCTAAATATTCGCCAATGCCGCTGCTGGCACCGGAAATAAAAATACGTTTATTCATAGAGACCTTTACAAAATGTATTGAATGAAGATAAAACAGTTAAACTTTTGAATTTGTGAAATGTGTTTTGCATTAGTTTTATAAAATTAAATTTTTATAAAAATTTGTTTTCTATGCAGCCAATAAAGAATCACCCACCACATTATTACATGGGAAAGGGCAAAAAGTAATGAACCATTCAAATCTCCGGCTAAAGGCAGAAAGATTGTTTTATATAAATATGAATAACCGGAGATAGTTTCGCCATTCCAAGTAAATTTGATTTTTAAAATTGTTCTCGTCCATAACCCCGAACCCACAAACACAAAAAGAGAATTTGTACCATAAATAATAAATGGTTGAAAAACGGTTTTATATCCTTTAAAATCGATGAGCCAGATTAAAATTGCCAGGATTATAAATGAAATTCCTGCCGTATATAAAACGTAAGAGCTGGTCCATAATTGTTTATTGATAGGCATGAATATTGACCATATCAGTCCAAGTAAAATTTGAAGAAATCCGGCAATGAGCATTTTCTTTAGGAGGTCTTTATGTTGTCCATCAGCAGTATGAATCATTACTCCCGCTAAATATCCAAAAAGTACAGTAATTACAGATGGTATCGTGCTGAACAATCCTTCAGTATCAAATGAGATTCCCATTCCACTCCACAAGTGGCCGGAGCCCAAAATTGCCATATCGAATTTTCTCACCAGATTAGTTTCCAATGAGTAAGGATCTGAACCGCCGAATCCCCATAGTAACAGCCAATAAGCAACTAGTGTAAAGATGATAATTTTCCAGAGTTTTGAAAAGGAAAAATGAATGACAAGTATTGCAGCTAAGCCGTAAGCTAAAGCTATTCTCTGAAGAACACCCATGATGCGAAAGTTTTCCCAATTCCAATCCTGACGGATAAAGGGAAATGCATTTAAAAGTAATCCGAAAACGAAAATTGTAACAGTCCTCCAGAAAATTTTGGAATATATTTCTCGACTTGGCTTGAAATCGAATTTCGCGAATGAAAACCTCATTGCGGTGCCGACGATGAACAAGAAGAAAGGAAACACCAAATCCGTTAGTGTACAACCATGCCATTTTGCATGGCGGAGCGGTGCATAGATTTGCGACCATGTTCCCGGATTATTTACTAATATCATAAAGGCAATAGTCATGCCCCTGAATACGTCCAGGGCAAAATAACGTGGTGACTTGTTCACGAATCCAGTTTTGTGATTAAGTTTTTCCAAAGCCACCAAAAGCCCAAGCCTGAAAGAGTAAATAAAAGTAGGGCATATTCATCATTCCCAAACATCCAATTCCCGATAGCAAAATTCAAACCATAAATTAAAGCAATACCCGCTATCCAATTAAAAAAGAAACCTTCAGTGACCGGCTGCATAGTCGTATGCTTTGCAAATTTTCCCCAATATCCCCCGGGTTGCACGCGGTTATAAAAATTCTTCAATGTGGCTTCCGGTTCAGGTTTTGTAATAAAAGTAACAATCAGCCACACAATGATTGCCGTTGGGACAATAATCATCAGTTTATGATGAACTTGAATTGGAATGCCAAATAAAATAGGCGTTTCATTAAATAGTAGGTAAGATTTTCCATTTGCAATCGTTTGCTGCCAGGCGACGATTTCCAGAATAATGGTGATAATGATTGATGTAAGTAATGCAGAAATTTCTGTCCAAGCATTGATACGCCACCAGAACCAACGGAGAATAAGCACAGCGCCGATACCGGCACCCATGGCAAAAATAAATTCCCAAGCCTTACTGATACTCTGCATATTGATTGCGACGAAAGCTGAACACACCATTAAAAGAACAGTAATAATTCGACTCACAAAAACATAATGGTTTTGATCAGCATCCCGTTTAATAAATCGTTTATAGACATCATTAATTAAATAAGATGCCCCCCAGTTTAGATGGGTATCAATGGTAGACATAAATGCTGCAAGAAATGAAACCACAAGTAACCCCTTTAATCCTGGGCCAAGAAATTTATTCATAATGAGAGGATAACCAGCTTTGGACCCCAATGCGGCGTGGGATTCCGGAATGATGGGGAATACAACAATTGAGACTAACGCTACTGCCACCCACGGCCAAACGCGCAAAGCATAATGTGCCAAATTGAACCACAAGGTAGCGGCTAAAGCATGTTTTTCATTTTTGGCAGAAGACATGCGTTGAATAATATATCCGCCACCATCCGTTCCGTGATGGGACCACCACATAACTGTGATAAAGATTAAGAATTTGGAGAAGGGAGATTCCCAAAATGTAGATGTTGTGATTTCGGCATCAGGAACAGGAGGAATAAATTTCAGTGTTGTATCATGAACCACCCCAGAGTCAGTAAGAGCTGTTAACTTTTCCAGCAAAACATCCATTCCGCCAACGGCATTAACCGCAATAATTGCCAGTACGATGGAACCGGCCATGGCAATGAAAAACTGGACCAAGTCCGTCATCACCACACCCCAGAATCCAGATAGAAGGGCATACAGGAGAGCGATAATCACACAAATCCACACGGCAGTCCAGCGGTCAATATTGAGCATAACAGCCGCTACGGAAGCCATAGCGTTGATGACCCAACCCATGACGATAAAATTATAAAGAATTGCAAAGTATCCGGCCTTGAATGCCCTTAAAGCTGCCGCCGGTTTTCCGCTATAGCGGATTTCTAATAATTCGTTATCCGTTAATACTTCAGCTCGTCGCCAAAGCCGGGAAAAGAGCAATGCTCCTAAGAGTCCCGATAGTAAAAGATTCCACCAAAACCAGTTTTGCCAAATACCCGGTCCGCGGACAAATTCCGTAATGGCCAGCGGTGTATCGGCCGCGAAAGTTGTCGCCACCATGGATGTACCCACAATCCACCAGGGAAGTGTGCGGCCGGAAAGAAAATATTCTTCCGTACTTTGCCCGGCGCGCTTGGAGAAATAAATACCAACACCCAAAGAAAACAGGATGTACACAATAATGATAATCCAATCGATGAATGATAAAGCCATATTAATAGAGTGTTTTCAGTTTTGTGTTCCTAAAATAGTGCGCAAGAATTTCTTCCGTTGCATATCCATGAAGAGCCATGCCCAGTGCTCCGATCTGGCACAGCCCGACACCGTGACCCCAGCCCGCGCCTTTGAATTCAATGTGTTTTTCATCCATGCTAATCACAAAACAGGAACTGTATAAAAAGGATGGATGCAGCATTTTACGAATTTCATATTCATTCTTATTTTGGAGTGTTTTTGACTTTCCCTCAGTCGTTTGGTAGTCTAAATATAAGTGGTTTATTCTTCCCGATTGCCCACGATTTAATGCATCAATTTTAGTGATGTGTGTGACGTGCTCATTGACCTTTTGGGAGAAAAATTCACAGAACTCTTCTTGAGAAAAACGAACATGCCAACGGAAATATTGACCGTCTTTATCCACATTTCCTAAATATTGTTGCAGGTTGCTTTCATCAACGAAAGCCGGACTGCAAAATGTATCGGGATTTTTTGTGAACCAGTTATCCCAATCGATTTCATTATCTGTTACTGGTCCGTCGTAAACACTGGTTAAGTAAGGAGTTGGCGGCATGTCCCAAACATTTTCAGCGCTTTCAGAAATTCCGCCGCAAGATTTCGAATATCGAGCGTCACAAATTTTATTGTCATATAAAAGGACTATACCCCTTGAATTTTCGGTGGCAGTTTTAGATAAATCTGTCATTTGACCCAATCCTTGATAACGCTGGCAACAGTCATCATTGCAGACATCGATACACAAGTCAGCGTGCTTCTTTTCCGCCGCAGCCAGTACCCATGAGCGGGCTGTAATGGTTTGGGCTTCCAATAGTGCGGTTGGACATGCACCGCTCATTTCCGATACTGCCACACATGCAAGGTACTGTTCTAGCGGAACTTCATTGATGACCAGCAAATAGCCATCATGATTTGTAATCTTCACATTTTCGGGCAAGGTGACATCAATTGTTTTTTCCCAATGAAATCCCCGACCTGCAGGGACATTATGAATCGTTATGCCTCGTTCATCAAATTCATTAACCGATTTTCTAATGACCATATCACCATCATTAACTGAAACATCAAATGTATTGGGTGTTTTATAGGTGGGATTTAATTGCTTATCCGTTTCAATTTCATAAAGTGAAGGGTCTGTAAATGAAATCGTTATTTTTTTTCTGTGATCAATGGGCAGAATGATACCGATACGGAGAATTGGTTCAGATTGAAGTATGGTAGTTGGATTTAAGTTCATTTTCGGTCTGTTATATTGTGAAGAGCAGCATCAATCCCGGCGCCCAAGGCAGGCGCGTCCCTGAGTGTTGAAATCTTTATCAAGTTCGGATTTAGTTGATCGTTTACCAAATATGCTGACTTTGCTTTGGAATCAAGCCCGTCAGATTGTTTAATCAGGTTTCCTAATTGATAAATCAACGGTTCCCATAAAATACCAGATCCCTTGGAAGTTTCCAGAAGTATTCCCAAACGCTGGCCAATAATGATAACATCTAAAATTGTATCAAGAAAAGAATGTTCAGATGATGGTTTTTCCTTGTTTGGATTGACAAGATCAAAGCGCCCCGACCAGCCGGAAAAAATAGTCTCAATTCGTTCGAATAATAGTTCTGCTAGATTCAGGCTGACATCTGCAAAGGTTTTCAATGCTGATTCTTCCTTTTGAATCGCACGTTTAAGGATGACATCAGGATAAATGGTATCAGCATTTAAGGATTCGATTGAAATGCCGGAGTATAAACTGTAAATGGATTGAATTCCCCCAGCTGAGGCAAAGCGTTCCAGGACCACCTGGTCATGATTGGCCATTTCCCAAGACTTTAATAACCAGGATTTGATATGATCCAGCGGAACTAGTTTTCCTCCGAGTTTCAATGCGTCAGCTGCACCAGTCCCGCCACCCAAATAATAGGCGTTATTTATAGATTTGAATAATCCATCCGCGGAATATTCCTCACCTATACCGCAATAATCTGCATCACTTCCTAAACAGTGAATGGGAGCATGCAATTGAATTCCATGAGAGGAAAGTGCATTTTCCAAATTATCACAAAACGGTGGTATTCTGGGTCCGTTCACCATGGCCGCGATTCCCCGGCCATCCGCTGTTTTCAGTCCGGGCATGCCGATGCCGATTATCACAGGTTCTCCGGCGTTGAGTTCTGAAATGGTTTCTACAAATGCTGCAATGATAGCCTGACTTTGATTTTGTTCAGACTCTGTTGGATTAATTATGGAATCCATTTCCTTAAGTTGAGTCTGGATATTTACCGGAGTAAAGCCTGGATCGAATGGTGGGAAATTGGAATATAAATTTTGGGAATGGGCATTGCCCAAATTAAAACCTTTAGATGATTGATCAATAACCCAGGCGCTAATTTTTGTTGCGCCACCGTCAATGCCAATAATCAAAGGGCGGTTGGTCATGATGATTGGTTCAATGCCTGCCGTCTGAGGATAGCATTTAAGCGCGTGTGATCCTTTGCTTCATCGTTCCGATCAGTGGTTTCTTGGTCAATGTTATGATCGGTACCTCCCGGATGGCGAATAACATCATAAATAGCATTGTAAATTCTACCGATTCGATATTTTTCGCTGATTCGCAGAACCATTTCATAATCTTCAGCGTAGTTGCGAGTGTAGGGATCGTCGTTCATACCAAAGAAACCTATTTCCTTTATCACCTGGATGGCAATGGACCGGGGAGCCCCGGCACCTCCAACACGCAATAGGTTGTTTCTTCCATTTTTTTCTGTCCACTCATCATGGGTAACGGTTGGTATTTCTGCTTTTCGTTCCAGGGAGCCATTTTCTTGTAATTCCCAGACATCGTAGCTGCCGATGACCATACCTATATCCGGATTGGATTCGAAGACGTTCATTATTTCTTCTACTGCCTGAGGTTTCAGGCGATCATCTGAGTCTAATTGAACATAAAATTCACCGCGGGCGGCTTCTACACCGGTATTGAGACAAAAACCGATATTATTGATATCCACCATAATCATTCGAACCTGGGGGACATTTTCGTTGTATTTATCTCCCCCGGACATGTATCGTTTTATCTCCGGAATCGTGGTGTCATTTTCCCCGCCGTTAACTACGACGATAATTTCAATGTCTTGAACGGTTTGCTGAAGGCAGCTTTCCAGGGCTGTGCCAATGAATTCCGGCCGTTCATTTACAGGGATGATAACGGATGCTTTTAAATCCGGATTATGTTGTGGGTTGGGTCTTTGTTGATAATACTCGCCGGGAGATAAATATGCACCAATTCGTTTTAAATGTTCTGTGCAGATTTCTTCTGCTTCCAGTTGACTGCCTTTTTCTTCCATGAGATAATCAAAAACGTTGGCAGTCTCTTTGGGGGCTTTCACTGTATATAAACTGCCACCATATTTATTAGCAATTCGCACCAATTCACCCTGTTCAGACAATTTTAAACACAAGTCATACAAGGGATTGTATTTAATGGATTCATCCATACCATCGCATTCCACATAAGCGGATTTTCTGATGCAAAAAATTCGGCCATAATCTTGGTTATCCCTAACACGTCCTACATGATGGTGCAGAAGATGAATCTCCTGAATCCCATCTTCGTTTTCTATATTATAATCGGCATAAACCATGGCTGCTGCCGGGTTACGCTTCATGGTCAGGGTAAAAATGTCAATTGCGGAAGTTTTCAGACGAACGGGTGAAGTGCGGTTGTCAATGAGCAGGATAAATGGATCATCCGATTTCTTAACGGCTTTATTCACCGTTGCAGTATAGTTCATTTCATTGGTCGATAAAAATTGAATGGATGGATCAGCGTCATTAAAAGTATCGCCGAGAGCAAAAATTGTACTGGGCGGTACCGACTGGGCTAATATGGAATTGATTGTATTCTGAACATCCGAAATGGACTGGTTCTTCGGGTCAGGTATTGAGAAAATAATGATCATGGTTTATAGATTTAAAAAATTTCAATGATTATTTTGATTGCAGAAACTAATGCATATTAAACCATAGTTCAGGTAACTTTTTGCCTGTCATGGAAATATTCAAACGTCTATCTACTGTATTTGTAATCTTTACCGTTGTTGGTGGTCTTTATGGAGCAGTTCAGGAAACGGTTACAATCCACAGCGAAAGCATGAACAAGGATATTCCATGTTTGGTTACTCTTCCCTATCAATATAATCTTTCTTTAGATCGATTTTCAGTGGTTTATCTTCTTCATGGATACAGCGGCAATTACCGAAACTGGTCGGAACATACTGACTTGGGAAATTATGCGGACAGTTATAATATCATCATTGTCTGTCCTGACGGAGGTTACAACAGTTGGTACCTGGACAGTCCCATTGAAGCGAAAAGCCAATACAGAACTTATGTGGGGTTGGAAGTGGTTCAATATATTGATGAATATTTCAGAACATTATCTCACCGTGATAATCGTGCCATAACGGGGTTAAGCATGGGGGGACATGGTGCGTTTTATCTCGCTTTGGAATTTCCCAATGTTTTTGGAGCGGCCGGGAGCATGAGCGGTGTGGTTGATTTAAAATTCACAACAAAGAAATATGAACTGGGTGAAAAAATCGGATCCTTTGAGAAATTCCCAGAGCGGTGGGAACAATTTTCTGTCATATCAAATGTGTATAAATTCAAGGACACAAACACACAATTAATCATTGATTGCGGTGTGGAGGATGTCTTTATCGAAAGCAATCGATCTTTACATAAGAAATTGTTGGAATTGAACATACCCCATGTATATTCTGAAAAGCCGGGCGGTCATTCCTGGGACTATTGGGTAAACACATTGGAATCTCATTTGATGTTTTTTAAAAATATATTAAAGAAAAATTAGAATAATTTTATAGCTTCATATATACTTTTTTAATGATAGTAGATTCAATCCTTTAAATTTAGTTAATTATGAAAAAAACCGGTTTTTTACTTCTTTACTTTTTCCTCCTTTTCATTTTGGTGGGCTGTGCAGGTCCCGGTCAGTTTGTTTTCCAGCAATCCTGGTCGGAACAAACCTTAAAGAAACTAACCCTCCGGGAAAAGATAGGCCAGATGATGGTCTATCATATGAATATGCGTTTCCTGAATGAGGAAAGCCCGAAATGGAAGGAAATCACATCACTGCTGGAAACAGATGGCATTGGTGGTATCCATATTTGGTTTGGTGATGCTGGGACGTCGCTGACCCTGCTCAATGAAATTCAGCGATTATCGAAAGTGCCCATCATCGTGGATGCGGATATAGAATATGGTCTCCAACGGAGATTCCCTGCCGGAACAGACCTGCCACCGCTCATGGCTATTGCTGCAACAGGCAGTACAAAGTATGCCTATGAGGCGGGAAAAATTTCTGCGATGGAAGGACGGGCTTTGGGGATTCACTGGAATTTTTCTCCTGTAACAGATGTAAATAACAATCCAAACAATCCCATTATAAATACACGTTCATTTGGCGAAGACCCGGATGATGTCGGAGTATATGCCGTGCAGTTTATAAAAGGTCTCCAGGAAAATGGTATGTTAGCTACAGCAAAACATTTCCCCGGTCATGGCGATACGGAAACCGATTCTCATACCAGTCTGGCAACCATTCCAAGTGATTCATCCAGATTATGGTCATTGGAATTAAAGCCCTTTCAAACAGTGATTGATGCTAGTGTGGATGCGGTCATGGTGGCTCATGTTCATTCTCCCGATTTTCAGCCCAATGCCAATTTGCCTGCAACTCTTTCTTCGTTCTGGGTTACGGATATTTTGCGGAAGAAAATGGGTTTCAAAGGAGTTATCGTAACAGATTCCATGACTATGGGCGGTATTACTCAGAATTATTCTGATGCTTTTGCCCTGATTCATGCCATCAATGCCGGGTGTGATTTTATTCTGCAAAATTATAATGTGAAGAAATCAATTGATATTGTTGAAGATGCAGTAAAGCGAGGCATTATTACTGAAGAACGGATAAATGACGCTGCTTTAAAAATGCTTAAAATGAAAGAAAAAGTGGGCTTACATGAGCAGCGATATATTTCCATGGAAAAGACCAGAAAAATCTTGGGTAAGCAGGAGTTTAAAAAGACAGCGGATGAAATTGCTATTAGGTCCATTACATTAGTAAAAAATGATAATTCTTTTCTACCATTGTCCGTCAACGATAATGAAGAAATAGTTGTAATCGATATTTATGATTATCCCAATAATCATAATGAATCATTGACAACGATGGGATTGAAACAAAACGGACTGAAAATCCGATCACTGCAAATAGATGAATCAGACAGTACAATGTATTATGAATCGATTCTGGAAACTATCCCTGAAAACGCACCTATCATTCTAAATGCATTTGCTACCCCTTCTGCATGGAAGGACAGGATTTTTCTTCCGGATCATCAAACGGATTTTGTCCATGCTCTGAATCAAAAATCCGACAGGATTCTTCTTATCAGCTTTGGAAACCCCTATTTGATTCAAGACTTGCCAGAAACACCAGCCTATATTTGTGCCTGGAAGAGCAATCAACTCATGCAGAATGCATTGGTTGAAGCGTTGCTTGGAAAAAATAATTTTTCCGGAACACTTCCCATCACTATACCTGAAATTGCAGACCGGGGTTTCGGTATTCAAATGGCGCAGGAACCCGTGAAAATTGACACAACATCTGCAACACCCGGAAAAGTTATTCAACATGTAATGCCCCATGAATTAGATGTCGATATAAATGAAGTAAAAACATTGTTAAGTGAAGCAGTTGCAGATTCTGCATGGCCCGGGGCGGTATTAATCGCCGGAAAAGATGGAAAAATATTTTTACATGAAACAATTGGTAACCACACTTATGCACAAAAACGATCCACGCGTAAATCAGATATATTTGATCTGGCATCCATAACAAAAGTGATTGCCACCACATCGGCGGTGATGAAATTGGTGGATTCCAGGCAACTGGATCTGGATGAAACAGTTTTGACATATCTCCCCGAGTTTAAAGGGAAACAGCCGGAATATTTTCAGCAGAAGAGTGAAATTACCATAAAGCATTTGCTCACCCATACAGCAGGGCTTCCGCCGTTTAAACGATATTATTTAATGAATGTCGATGTAAAATCAAGGGTTGACAGCGTTTTTGATACTCAACCTGTAATTGGTTTAGAAGAAAAAACGGTTTATTCCGATGTAGGAATTATTACCCTGGGAATGGTTGTGGAGAGGGTTAGCGGATTTTCCTTGGATGAATTGGCTGATTCCCTTGTATTCAAGCCGTTGGGAATGAATACCACTTTTTTTAATCCGCCGCCTGAAAAACTCCGCAGAATCGTTCCAACAGAAATTGCCGAAGGATACAGAACCGGATTGATACAAGGTGAAGTCCATGATGAGAATGCCCACAGTTTAGGTGGCGTTGCCGGTCATGCAGGATTATTTTCCACAGCAGAGGATTTGGCCGTATTTTCCCAAATGATGCTGAATGGGGGTACCTATGGCTGGAAGAGAATCTTTAAAGAAGAAACTGTTAAATTGTTTACATCCAGAGCGAATGTGGTTAAAGGCAGTTCGCGTTGTCTTGGCTGGGATAGCCCTGATGGTAAAGCTTCCGGTGGTGTATTTTTAAGTGACAGCAGTTTTGGCCATACGGGTTATACAGGAACATCATTGTGGATTGATCCGGAAAATCAAATGTTCGTTATTCTTCTGACCAATGCTGTCCATCCAAACCGTTCATGGAAAAACCCGAAATATTATGATTGGAGGCAGAGGATTCATTCTGCAGTTTATGAAGCCGTTGGGATTACTGATAAAAACCCTAACCTTGAATTGAGAAAAAGATGGGAATAAAAAGGATAATGGAAAATGGCAAAAGGAAAAAGATTATAAACGGTTTCCTTCTTCTTTTTTACTTTTTCCTTTTCATTGGTTGTTCTAATGCCGAGGATTGGGTGGGTTCACTGCCAAAGCCTTGGACCTTAAGCGAAGAGCAGGTTTCCGAAATCCTGCCTCAGTTTTATGAACATTATCCCAATTTTCAGGACCGCTTGAAAATGTTTGCCCTTTGGCAAGTGGGAAAACCATATGAAATTTTCAAGCTTGGTGAAGAAGTAGAACCGGATCCGGATCCAATCATCAGGCTGGATGTTTCCGATTGTACTGTCCATGTACTCACAAGCCTAGCTTTTTCACAAAGTAAATCGTGGAGCGAAGCCCGGGAAAACATGATTGAGATACATTATAAAGACGGGCAGCCATCTTATAAAACCCGCTGGCATTATACATCTGATCGCATCCAAGAAAACCCATATACGGTTAATATTACTGAAAAATTGTTGGATGAAGACAAACTGGAAAAAATTGATATAACCTTAAACCGTAAAAAAGACGGAAGTGAATTTTTGGACCTGGATTGGGAAAAAGAAACATCTGTCTATTTCATTCCCAATGAGCAAATAAATAAAGAATTGTTATCAACATTTCCTGATGTTTGCGGTGTGGCGTTTGTTAAAAAAGCATATTTCAAAATGGGAATAGTAATCGCCCATGAAGGCATGGTAATCGATAGAAAAAATCTGATCCATGCTTCTTCAGAATACAAAGAAACGGTCAATGTCGATTTTATAAATTACTATTTCAGGGAAGATGGACCATTGTTTGATGGTGTCCTGGTTTTTTCATTTCAGCCTTTTGAAAATGATTAAAGAGACCCTTGCATAACCTACTGCACAAATTGAAAAGTGTCAAAACTGTAATATTACTAATGAAGATCGTTATCGGTAAATTAATTTGATCAACCCAATAATAAACGACCCGGCAGGAATACTTGTTTACTTATTGGCGCTAATAGGTTTTGTCTACTGGTTAAAGGACATTCCTGCTTTATCAGGATTTTTCAAATATCTGCCGCCGGTGATCTGGATATATTTTCTACCAATGTTTTCCACAACGTTAGGAATTACACCCGACTCATCCCCGCTTTATGATTGGGTAAAGCTTTATCTTTTACCGGCAGCGTTGATTATTCTTTTGTTGTCGGTAAATTTGCAGACGATGGTAAAACTGGGACCAAAAGCGATTGGCACTATGCTAATCGGTACAGTGGGAGTTGTTCTTGGTGCAGCGGTTTCACTGCTGTTACTTGGCAAGTGGCTCCCCGAAGATGCCTGGCAGGGAATGGGGGCGTTATCAGGAAGTTGGATCGGCGGAAGCGCCAATATGGTTGCCGTTGGGACGTCCATCGGTACTCGCGACGACCTTTTTGGCATTATGATAATTGTTGACACTGTGGTGGGTTACGGCTGGATGGGAATTGTGATTTTCTTTTCCGGATTTCAGGACAGAATAGACCGTTGGAATGGCGTTGATACCAGACAAATTGTTGAATTAAATACTCACATGGGAAAAGTCGACTCATCAAAAAAACGTTCGCTTGAATTCAAAGATTTGATTTTTATTGTATCTGTGGGGTTGTTAGCGGGGTTTGTTTCTTTAGAGGTAGGGCGATGGCTTCCGGATATTGGAAAAATCATAACCAGTTTTGCCTGGACGATCATTATTGTATCCATTTTGGGGGTAGCGCTTTCTTTTACTCGGTTGTCAGAATTGGAGAATGCCGGAGCTTCGCATATTGGCAATCTTTTCCTTTTTCTGCTATTAGCTACTATTGGCGCCAAAGCGGATTTGATGGCGATCAGAGAAGCACCGCTTTTTCTATTAGCCGGGATAGTATGGATACTTGTCCACGGTGTTGTGCTGTTTATTGGCGGACGTCTGATAAAAGCACCGATGTTCCTTATCGCTACTGCCAGTCAGGCAAACATTGGCGGAATAGTAACTGCACCTATCGTGGCATCAGTATATAAAAAATCCCTAGCACCTGTTGGACTGCTTATGGGTGTGTTGGGTAACATTATCGGTGTTTACTTCGGTCTTCTGATAGCGTGGATATTGTTAATAATATCTTCGTCGTTGTTATAGAGACCTTTGCAAAAAACCTAATGCATAAATAAAAAGTTTAAAATTCGCCTGTTTTTCGTTGGAAAACTTATTCATAGCTACACTATTAATTGCATTTTCCGCCTTAATCAGACAAATTTTAACTCTTTTTCTTCACACCCTATGTTTTACAAAGGTCTCTTATAATAGAATTCTGTAAAATACGAGTACGTCTTACCAGATAATTCATAGGATAAATTGATGAAACACCAATTTTCAAATGTAGAGAAAAGGTTTTTCAATAATACCAGAGCAGATTACTCCCACTCGAAAACATCGTATCTTATTTTAGAAAATTTCCCCCAATTAGGATTTATTACTTCATTGCGATTTTTAGAATGGATCTATGAAAACCCTGAAGGGGTGATCAGCTTGCCAACTGGAAAAACACCGGAACATTTCATTAAATGGACCCAGCATTTGTTAACACATTGGAATGACGCCAAACTTGAAAGACTCAGAAAAGAGAATGGATTATACATTGATAGAAAACCGGATTTGAGCGGGCTTCATTTCGTACAAATTGATGAGTTTTATCCCATTTCCCCAAAGCAGCATAATAGTTTTAATAATTATGTGCAGAATTTTTATATAAATAGTTTCGGTTTGAATCCAGGGAGATGCCTGCTTATTAACTGTGATAATATTCCTAGGACAGAAGGAAAATCTCTTGATGAAATTTTTCCGGACCACCGCGTGGATTTAAGCATGAGGTTTAGAGCCCCACAATCCAAATTAGAAGAGGATCAGCAAAAAACCATTTATCTGGTTGACCAATGGTGTTCCAATTATGAAAATAATATTGAAGAAAAGGGTGGCATCGGCTTTTTCCTGGGAGGCATCGGCCCAGATGGACACATTGCATTTAATGTTCGAGGTTCAGATCATAACTCAACCACCAGGCTCATGGAAACCAATTTTGAAACTCAAGCCGCAACCGCAACGGATTTGGGGGGAATTGAAATTTCGAGGAACCGCCTTGTGATTACGATTGGTTTGGCGACTATTACAGCCAATGAAGATTGTACAGCCATTATTATTGCTGCCGGGGAAGCAAAGGCAAAAATTGTCAAAGAATCCCTGGAAAAAAAGGAGAATATTCAATACCCTGCAACGGCACTGCAGCGCTTGGCTGGCAGCCGATTTTATTTAACACGGGGAGCAGCCTCCAAGTTAAATGATGTTGTTGAACATAGGTTGAAAAATGAGCTCTGGACAAATGAAAAAACAGAAATGGCTGTAGTCAACCTGTGTCAAAAACTGAACAAGTTTGGCCATAGACTAACTGTAAAAGATCTTCAAGATGATCCAGTAGGATCCTTAATTAAGGAGATGGATGACAAAACTATTTCAGATGTAATTGATTCTTTTCGGAAGAAATTGGAAAAGGCTCTTGTTGTTCCTGATAGTGAAACCTTTTTGCATACTGGTCCGCACCACGATGATATTATGTTGGGTTATTTACCTCACATTATTCATTTGGTTCGTTCCCCAAAGAACAAAAACTATTTTGCCAATTTAACGTCGGGGTTTACATCAGTAACGAACCAATACCTTAAGCACGTGTTGAAGGAAACTGCTTCTTTCTTAAAAAATGGTAAAATTGAAATGACCTCATATCCAGACTTCTTTGAAAAGGGGTTTAATCTGAAGCAGGACAAAGATGTGTATCATTATCTTGATCGTATCGCTGAAGGAAATATTCAAGGCCAGAAAAGAGGCTTGAGCCATCGTGTAGTTAGAGCTCTTGTAGAAATTTATACAATAAAAGCAAAATCAGAGTTAGAAGAAAAAATTCAAGAGATATTAATCTATTTGAATTCATGTTATAACGGGCAAAAGAATTCGAATGATATTCAAAAACTAAAAGGAATGATTCGCGAGTTTGAGGAAGAATTGGTCTGGGCTCACTATGGTGTCCAAGTTAAGGATGTGAATCATCTACGTTTGGGGTTTTATAAGGGAGATATTTTCACAGAAACACCGGAAAAGATACGAGATGTTGATCCCGTCCTGGCTCTTCTAAAGGAATTAAACCCCTCTGTTATTACTCTTGCATTGGATCCGGAAGGAAGCGGACCGGACACACACTATAAAGTGCTTCAAGCTATCGCCGAAGCAGTGCGGTGGTGGGGTGAAGAAACCGATATTTCGGACGTGAAGATTTGGGGTTACCGTAACGTGTGGTATCGGTTTAATCCGGCAGAAGCAGATATCATAGTCCCTGTTTCCCTTAATTCAATGGCAATGCTTCGGGATACGTTTATGAATTGTTATTTGAGCCAGAAAGATGCTTCTTTCCCCAGTTATGAATTGGACGGTCCTTTTTGTGATTTGACGCAAAAGATCTGGGTGGAACAGCATAAACAAATGGAGCTGGTTCTTGGAAAAGATTTTTGGTATCAAAATAAACATCCAAGATTGAGAGCAACCCATGGACTGGTTTTTCTGAAGGAATTAACTGTAAAACAATTTTTAAATGAAGCAAGACGTCTGGAAAAATCAATGGAAGGACAGATCAATTGATAAATAATTTTCTTATTGAATTATATTTAGTCCTTATACAGCTTCTAGTATCCCGTTCTATTTGATGAGATTCAAGAAATAGTTCATTCTGATAAGATCTAGTATTTATAGTGTAAATTTGGCTTATAATAATGTGTTATAAACTTCATTTAGTAACTGATAGCTGCATTCATTTTGACACCGAGCGATCATAATTAGAAAAAGAAAATATAATGACAAACAAAACAAAAAAAACTTTTAAAGACCTTGGGCTTTCAAACGAAGTACTTGAGGCTATTAACAATAAGGGATTTGAAGAGCCAACCGAAATTCAGATCATAACAATCCCTGTTATGTTAAGAGATGATACGAATATCATTGCACAAGCCCAAACAGGAACTGGTAAAACAGCTGCTTTTGGCCTTCCACTCATAGATATGATCAATCCGGATTCCAAAACCGTTCAGGCACTGATTCTGGTTCCGACCCGTGAGTTGGCTATTCAAGTGTCAGAAGAAATCAATTCACTTAAGGGAAGAAAAGCCATTAAAACCGTTCCCATTTATGGAGGGCAATCCATCGATCAACAGTTACGCAGATTGAAAAAAGGTGTGCATATCGTAGTGGGATCTCCTGGCCGAGTAATAGACCATCTTAAAAGAAAAACGCTGAAACTTGGGGAAATTAATCATTTGATTTTGGATGAGGCGGATGAAATGTTGAATATGGGCTTTATTGACGATATGGAAGAAATATTCAAGTACACAAATCCTAATAAAAAAACATTATTGTTTTCTGCAACAATGCCAGGAAAAATCAAGGAACTTGCTCACAGATATATGGAAGGTTATGAGCTTATTAAAGAACATAAAAAACAACTGACCACCAATCTGACGGAACAGATTTACTTTGAAGTAAAGGCATCGGATAAATTTGAAGCGTTATGCAGAATTATTGATATTGAAGATAATTTTTATGGTTTAATATTTTGCAGAACTAAAAAGGATGTTGATTCTGTTTTGTCCCACCTGGTGAATAGAGGATACAGTGCTGAAGCGATTCATGGTGATATTACTCAAAGTCAGAGAGAACGAACTCTGAACAATTTCAGGCAACAAAGAATCAATACGCTTGTGGCAACAGATGTTGCAGCTCGTGGAATCGACGTTATGAACCTTACCCATGTTATAAATTATTCACTCCCTGGGGATCCGGAAGCGTATGTCCATCGTATCGGCAGGACTGGCCGAGCCGGTAAAGAAGGCACTGCCATTACATTTATTACGCCAAGTGAATATAAGCGACTTATGTTTATTCAAAGGTTCGCCAAAACGGATATCAAAAAGTCTGCTGTACCAAAGGTGAAAGATATCATCGATGCCAAAAAGAAAAAGATAAACGATGACCTGAAGGGTATTCAGAAAAATAAAATTGATCCAAAATACTATAATTGGGCGAAGAAGCTGCATGAGGAACATAATCCAACAGAAATATTGGCTGCTGTGCTGAACTATTGTTTCGAAGAAGATCTTAATCCGGATGCATATGGTGAAATGACAGAGATCAGTGGGAAGCGTAAGAAGCTTGATCCTCAGGGCAAAACCAGGCTATTTGTAGCTCTCGGTAAGAAAGATAGAATGAATCCAAGAAAACTGGTTGATCTATTGACAAACAGAGTATCAATAAGGTCTAAACAAATCAGTGACGTTCAGATTATGGACAAATTTTCTTTTATCACAGTTCCGTTTGAAAAAGCAGAAGAGATTATAGCCAGCTTCCAGAATAAAGGACGCAAGCCGCTGATTTCTCATGTCAAGAAATCAAAGAACAGATAACAAAACCACGTTTTTATCTATAGACCATTATACTTACAGCCGTTGCTGGGAACGGACATAGGACGAGAATTTGCTTTAAATTACTGTAAATTTGTAAGCAGTAATGATGATATAGGGATTACCCCTCAATTGCAATTAAAATTCACTATTCCATTGTAAATTAATAATACCATGATTGCTAAAAATTGGGAAAAAGCAAAAAAACAAGTCGATGAATGGAAATTATCCGGATTGACTGTTGTTTTTACAAACGGATGTTTTGATATTCTACATCGGGGTCACGTAGAATACTTATCTGACGCCAAAGCGTGTGGGGACAAGCTTATATTAGCTCTTAATGGCGACAGTTCTGTTCAAAAATTGAAAGGAGATCCACGACCTATTCAAAATCAGGAAGATCGAGCAATCATTCTGAATGCTTTGGAATCGGTGGATATGGTTGTCGTTTTTGATCAGGAAACTCCCGCTGAAATTATTCAGATTCTATTGCCCGATGTTTTAGCGAAAGGAGGCGATTACACTTTTGAAAATATTGTTGGGGCTAACATAGTTACCGCAAATGGGGGAGAAGTGAAGGTAATCCCGTTTAGAACTGGATACAGTTCGTCAAAGATTATTGATAAATTAATAAACATGAAATAACTGTCGAAATATCAGACAAGGGGTACTACAAATCCGTTGGCAGTAATTCCGTGCCCATCAGGTTTATTGCCGGTAAGTTAGTTCCTATGTTCAACCATCCATTGCTTCACGTCTTTTAATTTCAACCTGAATATCGTTGAAAATTTGATTATAAATTTCAGGATCTAATATCTGTTTTACACTTTGTTGACTGGAACTACTCCATTGTGAAGATTGGCCATATTTTGATTCTTGCATATTTAACCGCACTTCAGTTTTTGAATCGTTTATCTTGTTTACCATAAATGAAGCCTCCATTGCACTTCCTTTATCAGCAACATATCCAAGAAAAACTGCTTGAACGGCCTGTGATCCCGTTCCCGCTTCCCGATCAATGGTTGCATTTATAAGACCAGTGGTCATATCGGTATTCTTGATTATATAACCCTGATCCTGTAATATTGTCAAGATTGATCGATACGAGGTTTCATATCCTGCGTCATACAACCTTGTTGTGATTTGACGTTTTTGTAATGGTGATAATTGAGGCTGAGTAGTACAACCAACAATAAACATTATCGCCAGTATTGATATTAAAGCTATTGCTTTGTGTCTCTTCATTTTGATCATTCTCCAATTATTATTTAGTATGATGCTGAAATTATACTGTAGTCTTTGACAACACTATTATCATCAAAGATAATAATTAGATCAAAAGAACTTGTAGTTGATGTTGAAAGTGCTCTACTGCCAAACCATACATCACCCGCCTCCCCTGAACCTGATTCGAAAGACATCTTATTGTAGTTCCAAACTTCGTCATCATTCTTATTTTTTGTCACAAGATTTGGTGCTCCAAACAATTCCATTATTTCCGCTTGGTCTGTTTCTCCTTTTATTACTTTGGTTTTCACCATACCAACTGTCAGATTGCTTTTTTGTTTTGGTTGGATTTCTGGCATAGGTGCACAACTTGTAGCCAAGAGTAAAATACTAATAACCGACAAAGATATTATATTATTCATCGTTTTCTCCATATCTATTAATTCTTGTTATTATAGATTAGAAGAATGTACTATCCTTCATTAGAGAATTCCAGTATTTAAGATTATAGATTCCTGAAATATAAGAAACCTTTTGTAATACCTGTGTAATATCTTTTTTTTGGAATTGTCTAAATACTGATATTATTGAAATTAAATAAGACTGACTGTGTACTTAAAATCCTCCGAGAATTACTTTTCTATATTGAAAATTTATAAGATTATAACTCAGCTTTTAAAATGTCATGAATATGAACCACTCCAAATAATTTATTTGGGTTTTCTATTTCAGTCACAAAAAGGGATGTGATATTAAATTCTTCCATAATTTCCAATGCCTTAATCGCTAAAGTATCAGACGGGATTTTTTGGGGAGATTTTGACATAAGATAAGTAGCTGTTTTACTAAAGATTTCCTGGTCACTATTTTCAAGACCCCGACGAATATCTCCGTCAGTGATAATACCAATAAGATCATCATTTTCATTTACAACCCCTGTCATCCCCAAACCTTTCTCAGACATGGTTAACAGCGCTTCATGTATTTTTGTATCCGAGTGAACCAGTGGAATTTTATCATCCGTATGAGCAATTTTATCTACAGTTAATAATAATTTTTTACCCAAATTTCCTCCAGGGTGGCGTAAAGCAAAATCTTCTTCTTTAAATCCTCTTTTTTCCATAAGGGATATGGCAAGTGCATCACCCAATACGAGCGTTGCTGTGGAACTGGACGTTGGGGCTAATCCTAAGGGATCCGCCTCTGTCCGCACTCCAATGTCTAAATGAATTTTACACATTTTTGCAAGGGATGATTCGGGATTGCCGGTAATAGCAATCGTCTCTGCACCTATCTGTTCCAATGGTTTCAGAATATCTAATAACTCTTTACTTTTGCCACTATATGAAATGAGAATACATACATCATCTTTAGCAACCATGCCCAAATCCCCATGGGCGGCATCACTCCCATGCATAAAGAATGCAGGAATCCCCAAACTGGAGAAAGTCGCAGCACATTTTCTCGCTACATGACCTGATTTTCCAAGTCCCAAAAAAATGATATTACCATTTGTATTTGCAATGACTGTTGCAGCATTGTTAAAATTGTCGCCTAATGATTTTTCTAATTGCTGTAAGGCATGGATTTCTTTGTTTATAACTAATTTTCCGGATTTTAAATAGTCCATAGTCTATCCATTTTGGTTAAGGGAATTTAATTGATTATTTTAATAAAATCATTTTATGTGATTGATTGTAGTTACTAGCATAAATGGAATATATATAGACACCGGCTGGTACTTTTTCTCCATTATCATTCTTGCCATTCCACGTAATGACTTGATTACCGGCTTCCTCATAATTGTTTTTAAGTGTTTTGATTTTTTGACCCAACAAATTGTAAATATAAATAGTCACATATTCATTTCTCGGCAATTTGTAACGAATATTTGTTATAGGATTAAATGGATTCGGATAATTCTGACTTAAAGAATAATCTCTAAATTGTTTAGTATCACCCTGATCAATTTGAACATAATCTAATCCTATAAAGTCACAAACCCCACGAACCAAAGCATATGCAGTCGAATCATATGAGCCAGCTTGTGCACAATTCATGTCTTCGTAAGTTAGTGCCAAAACATTTTCGCCATGGGTCATCCACCACCAGCTTTCCGGGTATTGGTCTGGTGTTCCTGACGTCCAACTGACAAAATAATTCCAGGGTTCAATCCCGTTGAGGAAATGGGATCGAATCCCGTTAATGAATTGCTGCTCAAGGATACTATAATCGTATGAGGTACCCGCAGATGCATGGTAAACAAAATAGCGAGTGCAATTATAAGCGGAATGCATATTTAGAGCCACTTTTACTGGATTGTTCAGGGCCATAAGTTCAATGAATCGGTTTTTCAACACGGCAACTTCCGGTTCTAAAGTCATATCATCCCAACCGCTCTCGATATCTATTCCATTTGCATTTTCACGGGAATATCCTAATTCAACTCCATCGGGATTAAACATCGGGATAATATGAAAAACACAATTAGTCCGTACAAATTCAGCAAAGGGGGAATCGGAAAGTAATAGATTGATTACTTCATTCGTAACCCAGAAAGCTTCAACCTCTCCCGGGTGAGTCCTGGCATGGATATATATTCGTTTAAGAGATGAGTCTGATTGAGGATTCTCCGAAATGGTCAATTCCCAAATCGCTCTGTTTTGTACAGTAGCACCCAGGGAATCTATGATCACATAAGGACTTTCTCCCCAACGACCCAAGTCTACGAGTAAACTATCGTAACCATATCCCCAGTTTTGGCCACTCTGCCGAGTGATTTGAGTTTCATGATTTTGATTATATCCACATTTATCCATTGTTTGTGGGTTGAATAGTGCCTGTCCTGACAGAATGGAAAAAAATAGGTTAGAAACTATACAATGTGTAAAAAAACAAAATACTCTAAAAAAGCGTAGAATTTCAGGTCTATTCATTTTTTCACTTTCCAAAAATAATAAAAAGTACCGGTTGCTGTTAAGGCAATCCCAACCATAGATGGAACGAAAGCGGTGATCAATGTGATAATTAAAAATGCTGAATATAAAATCAGTACAATGATCATACTCCAGGGATAGAAAAGAGCTTTATAGGGACGATTCTTTTCAGGCCATTTTTTTCGTAGAACATAAATAGCGCCAAAAGTCAGCAAATTAAATATAGTACTGGTCGCCGAGAAAAAATCAATGATGGTTTCGTAAGCATTTGTACCGCTTAATCCTGACTGTAAATAAGTTGAAAGAACAGCGAAAATGAGTAAGACTGTTGCCCATATTCCTTGACCAAACATTGCATTATTTGGGGTCTTGAATACGGGATGTAATGCTTTAAATTTATCAAAAAATAATCCATCCCTCGCCATGGCATGCCACGTTCTGCTTTTACACAAAATCTGTGTACTGATATTCCCAAAAGCATTAACAGCTACAGCAATAGAAATCAGCACTCCGCCAGTGGCGCCTAATACGACTTTCATGGCAGCAGTTGCTACCCATTTATTTTCTATGATGGCATTGACATCCATCTGATACAAATAACCCATATTGGCGCCAAGGTACAGTAGCATAACACCACCGATTCCCAAAAATAGGGACAGGGGTAATGTTTTTTGGGGATGTTTCACTTCCTCTGCCATGTAGGTAGCGCCCTCCCATCCGCTAAAGGCAAAAAATGAATACCGCAAAGCGGCACCCACAGCAAGTATGGTATGCCAACCAAACGATTCGGGCCACAATGGATTGGTAAAATTTTGAGCGTTTCCAGTTGAAAAGGATGTCAATGTTATCCCGATAATTGCACCCAAGGCGCCAATTTTTATTAAACTGAAAAAGACCTGGAATTTTCCACTCAAACTAACACCGAAAAGATTAATACCGGTCAGAAGCCAAATCGTAATTAGTGAAATGATAAAAGTAATCTCCAGGTTAAAGGGAGCGCCGGCCAGAATCACCCAAATGGCATTCAAATATTCGGTAAATACCAATGAAACTGCGACGATTGAAGCTGTCTCAGATACAAAAAACATTGCCCAGCCACGTATGAAAGCAATGTAAGGGCCATATGCTTCTTTCAGAAAAACATAGGGGCCGCCAGACTTAGGAAGCATAGCCGTGAGTTCAGCATAGATTACAGCACCAAAAATGGTAATGATTCCCCCAATGACCCAGACCAATCCAAAAAGTGATGTGCAGCCCACCAATGCCATGATGGGAGCAGGTGTACGAAAAATACCCGAACCAATAATCCGGCTGATAACAATTGCAGTAGACTCTTTCAACCCCAGGTCTTTTTTGTATTCAGTCATGATGAATGAATAAGTCTATTTATAAATATAATATAAAGATGAAAGCTCTTTGAATTCATGAAGACTTCGTTCATATGATTCCATTAAATTATCAGGGTTAATGTTCCTGGTTTTGATTTTGCTCAATTCGCTATTTCCCCAAAGCCGAGTCAGGGAGGAATTAACTACAAAATTATCCGGATATAACTCATCAATTGTTGTTATCAAATGAATAGCAGTTAAAACAGGTTTGAATTGATGGTAATCTGTAATTTTACAGATAACACCGTGGCACTGTTCATTTTCATATTTGGGGTTTAATGCTTTGCCTGCAATGGAAACAGGGGTGAATGAAACAGGTTCAAAGACGACACCGGGCAAATGTTTTTTATTCATCGCTTGTGACAGTTTTTTCCCATCGATCCAAGGTGCGCCTATCCATTTGAAAGGATGATCAGTGCCTCGACCTTCACTCACATTGGTGCCCTCAATGATGCACAATCCGGAATAAATGACGGCAGTCTCTACATCGGGAATATTGGGCGAAGGAAGTATCCAGGATAAATCGGTTTCATGATAATAAATATTTCTTTTCCAACCTTTCATTTTTATAACGGACAACTCTGGGATGGCAGATATCCACTTTTCTCCTACAATCATTTTTGCAATTTCACCTGCTGTATGTCCATAGCGAATTGGAATCGGGTACATACCTACAAAAGATTTGAAATCCATATCTAAAATCGGACCTTCAATATTTTCTCCGCCCAGTGGATTAGGTCTGTCCAATACCATCACCGGGATATTTGCTTCTGCAGCTGCTTCCATAACCAATCCCATAGTTGAGATATAAGTATAAAATCGGGCACCCACATCCTGCATGTCATAAATAATCAAATCCAGCCCTTCCAGCATTTCCGGTGTTGGTTTCCTGGTTTTTCCATAGAGACTAAATATAGTCGGAAAATCATTCAGTTTTTGATCAGTTACCTTTTGCCCCGCAGAAACATTTCCGAAAAAGCCATGTTCCGGAGCAAAAATGGCTTTTAAATGCACGTCATCTAATTTCATTAATAATTTATAGTTCGGAATGCCATTTCGATCTACACCCGTATGGTTTGTAACCAGTCCGATATTTTTTCCCTTAATTAAATCTGTCTTTTCCTCCATCAGAACGTCAAGGCCTGTTAAAACATGTATTTTTTCCACAGGTGGTACGTCTTTATTTTTATAATACTCTAATTGCTGCTGATGGATTGAAGGGTGGTCCTCTTGAGATAGAAGATTTGAGCAAAAAAGTAGTGAGAAAATGAACAAACAATTTCTCATTTTCATTTAATCAGACTGATTTTTCGAAAGTCTATGCTTGTCCCGGAGGAAATAGAAACGATATACACTCCCGAGGAAACATGCTGTCCTTTATCATTTAATCCATTCCAAGTCCAGTTATATGTATTTAAAGCAGAAGGGGCTATAGTAACATTTCTAATTGTCCGACCCAAAATATCCGTGACACGTATGTATGTATGTTTATTGGAATGGCGATTTTCAAATAACAATGTAACAGATGAATTGGTTGGATTTGGAAAAATAGATTTTATGGTTATATCCTTGGGAAGATTTGTCATCGTGGATTCATTTATTGTAAGTTGATTTTCATAAAAATCAACGATTCTTGCCATCATTTCATTTCGTTTGGATTCAGGGTAAATAGCTTCAAATCCCACTGAAAGATGGACAATGCCACCCATATCATTACCGGTACCAAATGAGCCAATATATTGAATCCCCAGACCGCCACGGGAATTATAATCAACCCCATTGTATTTAGCTGAAATTTCTGCTCCGCCGGTGGGTTTAATACCATCGGGGTAATCGACATCATAAGTACCATGATTGCCATTATCAAATGTGATATTATTAATACCACTGAAAATTGAATTGTTTACTCCAAATCCACTGTATGTACCCTGTTGGCCACCAGCTGCATCCGAAATGTAATTTGCTTTTAAATAATTTGAATAAAATTCATTATCAATGCTGGTACCTTGGGCAACGAGATCATATCCTATTTCAGAGCCTGAGATTAACATGAAACCGCCATTTTCAAGATATTCTTTTACCAAATCCTGCTCCTCATATGTGAAGGTACTGGTGGCTGTTCCCTCTTCGCCAAGTATCCAATCAACAAAGGTATAATTCAAATCAATTTCACTCTGAGTCACAGCTTCATTGGTTGCGGAGTCAAACGCCAATCCATTATGAATAAGTGCTTCACCATGCTGGCGGATAAAATTATGCGTATTGGTAGTTCCGCTAGTTCGATCAAAGCCATTCACGATAAGGCAGGGGACAGAACCACTTGTAGGAACAATACCTAAAAATTCAGTTTGTGGACTGGCGCCAAATTCATTTAGCCCCGTAACAGAAAAATAATATGATTCACCTTCAACTAAATTATTTATGATAACCGGCCGCTGATTATAAATACCTAGTGTATCTACATTATTGGAGTTTAAGTATGCTCGAAGTACGGCAAATTCATCCGCTGTCTGTGCTCCCTGGAAATCAATCATGATATCACTGTTGCCTATGTTTCTTATGGATAAACTGCTTGGAGTAGTTGGCGGAGCAGTAGCGCCAAATTTATTTGCCAGAAGATCCCATAATTCCGTATCTGATCCATCGTATCCCAACGCCCACATTCCGATCCCTTTTAAATTTTGATTTATTGCAAAATCGTATTTAAGCGACAGAGAAAGACTATCATCATACCATCCCTGAAACCAATCCGGATCCTGATATTTATACCATGGTGTCTGTGATGATGAATGCCATAACTTCCCAAATGAAATAGCATTGCTTTCCATTTCCGAATAAAATTTCGCAGAACCTGAACCTGTAGTTGAAGCACCAGCAGAACCGGATGAAGTCGGCCATTCAAAACCGAAATAAGGACAACCTAAAATAAGTTTATCTGCTTGGTTATTGGTTTTATTCAAATAATCATTCACTGTCCAGGTAACGGTATACCCCGAACCGGTCAGAGGAGCATTCGGACCAGAAGTTGAACTGCCACTGTAATAATAATCATAGCCCATAATAAATAATCCATCACTTATTTCAGCCAGCGCATCATAATCCCAAGCGTCACTCCAATCAACTGCAGGCATGGCTAGGGTAACTTGGGAACCGGGGATGGCACTTTCGAACGCATTTTTTAGATCGGTAATAAATTGAACCATATTATCTTTTTGGGAAGAAGGCATGAGTTCAAAATCGATATTGACTCCATCGGCATTGGCTGACGAGACTGTATTTACAAGATTATTGATGAGTGTCTGGCGATGGCTGCTACTGCTTAATAGTGTTGTTAAATTATTGCTGTTAAATAATGTTGCTGTAAGGACAACGTCTGTTCCAAATGAATGTGCTGTATTAATGAGCGAGGTTGGCGGCCAGCCATGATCGTTGCTTATCCCACCGGTTGCGGTCACTTCTGCACCAAAATATGCTATGGTTGAAATAAGATTAAAATTGTAATTGCCCCACGAAGTTCCCATCCAATAAGGATGATAACCAAATACTTCGTAGGAAGGTGTCCTACTATTATTGGGGTAATAACGGAGTAAAGGATCAACCTCGACTTGATTATCTGTTTCTGAATAGTGTGTGTTATAATATTCTAACTGCAGTTGATGGATGCTGGGGACATGTTCCCCCAAAGCATAACATATAATAAAAAATAATATTGAAATAGTTTTTTTCATTCCGATTTCTTAGTTGGTGACTGTAGAATATTAATCAATTTTTTTTCTGCATCAATTCGTACCAATGCGCCAATCGGGAGCGTAACATTATACTTATAATGTCCCACCGGATAATTAGCCAATACCGGTACACCAAGATCTGAAAAATATTGTTTTAGAACTTCTATCATTTTAAAACTTTTCGGATCATCCGGAATCTCATCGGACCGGCGTGTAAACTTACCCAAAATAACACCTTGCAGGTGATCTAATTTACCCCCCATTTTTAGCTGGGATAGATAGCGATCGATTCTATAAGGAGCTTCACCCACATCTTCAATAAAGAGAATTTTTCCATCCGTGTCAATTTCATATGGTGTGCCCATTAATGTGTTTATCAATGATAAATTCCCACCAATCAGTTGACCTGTTCCTATTCCCGGATGAATGATTATGACAGAATCTTTTAATCCGAATGGCTCAAGATCGATGGTGTATCCATTCGGATTATCTTGTTCGACAGCTTTCCAAAAATAGTAATCAGAGATAGGAGATAAATTATTTTCACTACCCAGTCCATACATGGGACTCGGTGTATGAAACATAATCAAGTCTGTTTTTTTATTAATTGCGAGGTGCAATCCTGTGATGTCACTAAAGCCGATTAATATTTTTGGGTTTTTCCTAATGATTTCATAATCAAGCAAATCAAGAATTCGTGTTGTACCGTATCCTCCAGTACCGGGGAAAATTGCATTAACTGACTTATTTTTGAAAGCATCCATTAACTCTTTAGCGCGTCTTTCATCAGATCCACCAAGATACCCCCAAGACCGAAATAAATCAGCAGATTGAATAGTAATATATCCCCGATCCTCTAGCCGTTTACGGGCAAGTTCCATACGTGTACTATCTAAAGATCCGGAAGGGGCTACAAATATGATTGTATCTCCGGGGGTTAGATGAGAGGGAAAAATTGATTTTCCTGTTTCGGAATTTTCAGCAGAAAAAATTAGGTTTAAAGATAATAGAACAATAGTTGGTAGTGATTTCATGATCTGAATTATTGGCACAGAAAATCCAACTATTCAATAATGGTATATTTTATTCTGATAACTTTATACGGAAATGCGTTAAAATGCCACCATTCAGTGTTGATAGGACTGAATCCTGCTTCCTGCATGGCATCTCTCAATATCCGGCGATTGGTAACTTGTTCACTAGCCAATTTTCCTACTGCGAACAATGAATCTTCAAGTACGGGAAAAGCAAGATCACCAAAAAAATCATACTTGGTTCCCATATCTAACGGATTCCCAAGAGTGTCAGCAAGTGTGAGATCAACCGCTGCCCCAAAATTGTGAATCGAACCGGTTTCGGGGTTCGCGACGAATTGCGTCCGCTTTGAAACAGGGACATTGTCCAACCGGTTCCACAGTTTCCATTGAATGCTCCTGGGACGAAGGCCATCGTAAACAAGAAAGCGCATGTAAGGGTGTTTTTCCTTCAGGAATGTATGTGCCTCGAACAGCATTTGAGCGGGTATTTTACGTAAATAGCAGGTCTCCAGGTCACCATACACATCGGTATTCATAAAATTGTCAGTAGTGGAATACTTCAGTTTAACGAAAATAGTTGGGTCAATATCCTGGATATTGATCAAGTTGTTTTCGGCAATAGACTCTTTCGAAAAAGGCGGATTGGTTTTTGGGTTTATACAAGCGAATTCACAGATTATCATAAATGATACAGCCAAAATAATCAAGGAGTTGAATCGTGATTTGATCATTGAGTTTTATGCAAATATAAACTGGCAAATGTAAACAGCACTCAATACACCTACGGCATCGGCTATAAGCCCGGCAGCCAAAGCATGTCTGGATTTTCGAATTCCCACAGAACCAAAATAAACAGCAAGTACATAGAACGTTGTTTCAGTGGAACCAAACATTGTTGCTCCGATTTTTGCATAAATTGAATCGGCGCCGTATTGGTTAACTAAATCCGTGAGTAATCCCAGAGATCCGCTTCCGGAGAGAGGGCGCATGATGGCTAATGGAAAGTTTTCCGGAGGGAAACCTATTGCTGTCAATAGTGGTGTTAGGAAATTCAGCAGAACATCCAGAGCACCAGAGGCTCTGAACATGCCAATTGCGACCAAAATGGCTACTAAATAGGGAATGATTCTAATAGCAATTGTAAACCCATCTTTGGCGCCTACTACAAATGATTCATACACCTTTATCTTTTTAAAAATCAGACCATAGAAAGGTATTCCAACCAATAAAAAGGGAATGATATATTTTGAAAACTCGTTTATTCCGATCACGATTGAATCAATCATTTTTCACACCTCCGGTTTCCAATGAAAATCGTTTCATTTTCTCCATGGATTTTACGGTAATGATCGCTGCGATGGTGGACATGACCGTAGCGACGATGGTAGTGATGAATATTTGGCTGGAAATGGATCCCATTAGAGCGACCACCGTTGCAGGAAGAATCAGTTGAACACTGGATGTGTTGATCGCGAGAAAAGTACACATGGCATTTGTGGCTGTTTCTTTGTTGGGATTGAGTTCCTGCAATTCTTCCATAGCTTTTAGCCCCAGCGGCGTGGCGGCATTGCCTAATCCTAAAATATTGGCAGCCATGTTTAATACAATGGATCCAATGGCTGGATGATCGGCAGGTACATCGGGAAACAAACGGATTGTAATGGGTCGCAATCCGCGGGCAATGATCCGAATTAAGCCGGATTCTTCTGCTATTTTCATAATCCCAAGCCACAGTGCCATAATTCCGATTAAACCAATTGCTAACTCAACAGCAACTTTTGCCATATTAATTGCTGCTTCAGTAACAGCATCAATATTGCCGGTGAATGTGCCCACAATAACAGCGATGAGCATCATTCCAAACCAAATATAATTCAGCATTTAAACATCCTTTCTAACTGGGGATTCTAAAAGAATTAATGTGGGTATAGATGTAATTGCATCCAATCTAACGGGAAGTGAAATGGGTAGAGTAGCTTGATATTTTCCATGTCCGCAGGGGAAGTTTGTTACGATTGGAATATCCAAATCTCCACATACATCCATAATAATTTCGTCCGTTGTTTTTCCAAATGGTATCTTTTTATCCTTCATGTCTACCAATTCGCCGACGATAAGACCATGAATTTTATCAAACATTCCGGCTGTTCGCATATGTACTAGCATTCTGTCAAAAGAATAAAGATATTCGTCAACGTCTTCGATGAACAAAATACATCCATTGGTGTTTAATTTGTCTTTAGTCCCCAGTCGATTTATTAACAATGTCATATTTCCACCCCATAAGGGTCCTTCAGCTGTGCCTTGTTTTAAGATATGTGTGGGTAAAAATTTTGGGGGGATAATGGTCATATTTGATTGTCCCGACAGAACAGATTCCATGACTTTAAAATTATAATATACCATCCCATTTTTAAAAGAGGTCAACATGGGACCATGAAACGTTACAAGACCTGTTTTTTGAGTAATTGAAGTGAGAAATGCAGTAATATCACTATAACCCATGAAAATTTTTGGGTGAGCTTTAATTAATTGATAATCCAATAAGGATAAGACACGATTGGCACCGTATCCGCCCCGTGTACAGATGATGGCATCAATTTCAGAATTAGCAAACATGCTGTTGATATCATCTGCACGTTCTTGGGGAGAGCCGGAAAACGGTCCGTCTTTTAATGATACACTTTTTCCCTGAATTATTTTGTAACCCTTTTCTTTGAAAATTGAAACTGTCATATCAGTAATGTCAGGTTCTATCCAATAAGACGGGCTAACAATACCAACGGTACTATTTGGAGTTAAGGAATGAGGTTTAATCATTATAATTCCGCTAATATTCCTGTTATTTTATCTTGAAGATTTCTATAAGGTTTTGCTTTCTGAACATATCCATTCATCATTATGGAAAAAGCCAATGGTTCACCCGTTTTTGTAAATACATAACCGGACAAACAACTGACACCTGACAAAGTACCCGTTTTGGCGTAAATACGATTGCCTATATTTCCATTCATTCTGTCCTTTAATGTGCCGTCCCACCCTCCAATAGGTAAAGTGGATAATAAATTATTTCGAATATGATCATTACTGTACGCCCAGCTCAATATTTGAATAAAATGGTCCGGACTTGAATAATTATATCTGGACACACCTGAACCATCAACCAGATTCAATGATGTTGTGTCCAACCCTACTTCATCATTTAAAAACGTTTTTATTGTAGCCAATCCATTCTGCCAAGTACCGACAGTGTCTAAAGTTTGCTGCCCAATTATTTTGACAAGTAATTCTGCAGTTAAATTGTCACTTTCTTTCATCAGATTTTGGAGAGAATATATTAGAGATGTTGATGTATGATAAGTGAGTATTTTCCCTCCCCCGGGATATTTCTTTTTTGCTCCAGCTTTTACAGTGGCTCCATTATTTATTAACATTTCTTTAAAAACGTTCCCTGTGAATGAAGCAGGATCTTCAATATTTTTGCTAAATGTGTCAGTAGCGGCAGTGTCCATAACCATTCCAGTTATTGTGAAATGGTTTATTCGGTTTGCCCAGTCACGATCTATTTTAAAATCAACATAGTCAATAGTATCGTTTACTGTCTTCGATTGGTTGGTAATTTCTATATAATCTGTTTTTGGATTTAGTGTATAACGGACGGGCTCACTAATGTTTCCGGGACTGACAAAAAAATCAATACAATTGTCATTGACTGATAGCGCGCTGATTTGGGCTGCATATTTCCAGGGCCCTTCATCCCACATCCATCCTTCTCCGAACCGGATTGTATCCAACATTGATTCATCTAAAAATAGTGTATCAATATGATCCAAATGTGTCGAAGTGATTCTTGCCAAAGAATCAAGGCTGTTTAGGGTTAAATCCGGGTCGCCACCCCCAACGAGATAAATATTATTATTGTCTCGATAAACAGATGTCGTAAATGTATACCCGGTATCTAAAAGCGCCAGTGCAGAAATACAGGTAAATAATTTATTATTACTGGCAGGATTAAAGAGAGAATGGGCATTTAATTCATACAATATTTCTTTTGTGTTCAGGGAAACTATTTTTATACCCAAGTTCGTTGACAAACCTGATTTATCTATTACTCGATGAATAGCTGAACGAATACGATAATTTCCTGATTCTCGATACAACTGTGGTGTACGTACACAAGCTGTAAAAATGAGAATAAGAAATAAATGAAATGAAAATTTTATGTGTCGTTTCATTTTAAATAAAGGATTTTCCGTGTAGCCATTTTTCCTTGCGGAGAAGAAACTTGGATAAAATAAACTCCCGAAGACATACGGTTGATGGTTTTCGCAGGAATTTTATAGCGTTTATTAACATTCTTTTCAAAAAACATATTTTCATGCCATATAAATTGGCCCAGGATATTATAAATATATAATGAATATTCTCCTTGAGGGCCATTTATATTTATATACCCATAATTGTTAAATGGATTAGGGTAAAAGCTCAGGGATAACTCATCAGAAATAGTCCCATTTTCATCAATAATTCCTACTGTTATACCGGTGAGGTAGCTTGCAATGCGAAAGAAATAATTACTTCTTGTATTATCATCCAAAAGTTCTAACGGGATTGTAGAAATTAAAAAAGGTGACGTTCCGGATGAGATAGCTAAAGTATTTCCAACGGAATCTTGAATGACTGGAAAAACGTCACTATTTCCGAGTGTAATGTTAAAAACATTGATGCTGTCAAATATGGATTCGTTAATTATTTCATTTGAATTGAAATTAATAAAGGGCTCGCGAATTCCTATGATTTGATTTGGCGGTGGAATATTGCCGCCTAGGGAAACCCCAAGTGAATCAAGAAAGTGAGAACCTATGTTCGTGGAATAAAAAGCTTTTAGAGATTGAGAACCAATTATACAGAAACTGGTGTCTAAAAAGAAATCAATGAATTCATCAGACCATTCCAATTGCTTGTTTCCTGAAAGAATAACAGGAAATAAGCCATCTGGAAATTCCAAAGATGAATCAGTACCGATTGCTGAATGGTGAATTGTGTTTATACCAATATCAAAATTTGCTGCAATGATGCCAGCATTCCCAGCAAATGATTCGATGGGTAAAGCGCCGGTATTGTATGCATCTATCAATAACAGACCTTGATTAAATTGATTTTTACGAAAGACATAGATATCTGAAGGTGCACTTTCATTAGGGAATGCAGCATTGTCCACAGCAGTCATCTTGAAAAAACCGGTACTATTAGAAAATGAACCTGCATGGTATTCGTTTACGTCAGAAGTCAATATCGTTTCATTATGATTATTAAACCAGTTTTCCATATCGTAACTGAAATACAATCTATATCCAGCTAAATCTTCTTCCTGATTTGCATTCCATTTTAGAAAGAAACCATCATTTTCCGGGAGTATAAACATGAGTTGGGGAGGAGCAGGAGGAAATGTATCAGGAGTAACAACTTCGAATTCAATATCTGTTGTATCGGCATTGAAATAATGATCAAACACGATGATTCTTGCTGTGTAATAACCCGTATCCCAATCAGAAACATCCAGAGTTAAATCACTGTGAATATTATTTGTAATAATATAGTGATAGGTGCTGGTGTTGGATCCCAAAAAGTACACATTATTAATATAGTTATCTGTGGCGGGAATATTATCAAATTCAAAAGGGAAACGAGGACCGTAAACGTTTTCACCGGATTGATTCAGAATTTCGTAACCGATTTTATAAATACCATTATTATCACCTAGCGGGCCGTCATCGGTCCGGTCCGCCGCTTTACACACGATATCTACCTGTCCTGATACACGGTTATTAGAAAATTGTACCGTAGAATTATTTTGATAAAACCGAACCCAATCAACGTGAGGATTATAATTATCTACAAGTGGAGAAATTCCGCCTGTTGACCTTATGGCATTTATTTCTGATCCCGGATAACCATCCTTGAAGTGAATATGATTCCATGAATTTGTCCATCCCAATACAGTCACAAATGCTTCAACAGAGTCACCAACACTCAGAGCGGTATTCGGAATTACGTGTACATATGCATACCGGCCGGCTCTAACCCAGGAATTTATTCCGTATTGACCGGGGGAACCAAAACTGGTTATCACTTCATCTACAACTGAGTAAACAGCACCTCCTTCCGATAAATGAATGTCAACACCATCATGGAAATGGTCAATGTCTCCTGAGGATCCAGACCTGCATTCACAAAATGTACCATTAATCCAGTGTTGCTGATCAAACGGCTGACATGGCCAATTATATGTTTGGGGAAAAGCCATACAGTATAAATAGAGACTAATAACTATTGATAATTTTTTGGACACTTGTTACTTGGTGATATAAAATTGTATTAACAGGTTGTCTAACCTTAAATAAAATGAATCTGCATCAGCTGTAGGGAAATACTCAACATTACTAATAGGGCCATCCTGGAGTGGATGGATAACAACAGAATGGGTAGTATTATCATATTCCACCAATTCAATTGAATTATAATAATTCCCATTTTGTCCTACTCCAATTCCATTTCCCGAAACAATGAAAATTGACTCATCGTTCGTAAAAGCATCAAAAGGATATATTTTCGAGATTAATTTTATTTTTTGTGGAGGTGATTGTACATCGGTACCATATATCAATAAATATTCTCTATGAATCAGAAAAAGTTTATCTTTAAACCAGATAGTTTTTCTGGGAAGTGTCTTTAGTTCGATTGGATGATCAATTATTGTTTGATTGTTATCAACAAATATAAGAAATGGTTTTTGTTGATATTTGTCTGATATGCTTTTTGTTCCAATGATTGCGCTGATGTTTTCATCGGATATGGAGAAATAGTACGGAATTGTGAGTGGTAAATCAGCAAGCAGTATAGGTTCTCCTTCTATTTTGAATAGAGAGATATTTTGACTATTTTTCAGATCTGCTGATTTCATTCCCAAAAAGTATAAATTGTTTTGAACATCTCTGGCTGGCAATATTTGTTTTTCATGGTCCCATGATATTTCATTATAAAGATAAAATTCGCCTGATTTTAATCCGTTAAAGTCGTATGCTTGAATTAGCTGTTCTTCCGGTTTCAACAAGAGCAATTCTGAATTAGTAAAAAGGATTTTAGGAATACCTACATCGCCAGGTTTATTCATTGGTTCGAATGTGTTTATTCTTCCGTCATTGCCGAGAAGTCGAATTGAAAAAGTACCTTCTTGATCCAAATTGTTTATAATTAAAGCTGCAGCGGGACTCGTATTGTTTGAATTCGAAATAACATTTACTATTTGACCTTCTGTTTCTCTATAGACTATTATATTGTCTAAATTAACTTTATTTTTATCCCAGGTCAAAAATCGGTTTTCATTCAATGGGAGAATATTTTCACTATCTTGTAATAGGATTCTGTTCAATTCTGAAACGCGTGATTCAGCATTGATCGGACTGGAGAATAGAAAAATATAAATTATGATTAGAAATGATTGATTTCGAACAGACAATGTATTTCCATATTTATTATTGATGATAAAATGTGTGAATATTTTCTAACCGGTTATATAAAATTTAGTCTAAATAATGGGGAAATAAATACACGAATGATGTTTATTTTTTTTCAATATTATTACTCACAATTAATTAACCATTTCTAAAATAAGAAGAGGCAAAGTTGGACATCATTATTAAAGTGGACCTACAGAAATAATTCTAATTTTGATTAATATTAACAGTTTATTTTAGGTAAACCAACCGTCTGGCTTTTCTGATTATGCCATCTGTTTTTAGAAAAACCAGATACACTCCGGATGCTTGTTGATAGCCCTTGTTGTTTTTTCCAAACCATTCAACTGTATAATCCCCTGGTATCATCAGTTGATTGATAAGCGTTGAAATGGTCTTTCCGTTAATATCCGTAATTGATAACTCAACGCTGCCATATGATGGAATAGAAAACGGAATAGTAGTTTTTCCATTAAACGGATTAGGATAATTCCGAGCAATTATATAATTATCAGGTAAAGGATAGAGTGTTGAATATACCCTGTTTGATGGGGTTGATTCATGCCAGAATCTATCTGTTTGGGTTACAAAATATTGATAGACTGATCCCGTATCTGCCAGGTTGTCGATGTAGGTCATAGGCTCTGAACCGAATTGTATTGAAATAATTTCACTGTTATCTGCTGTTGAAGCTGGGTTTAACGATCGATACAAAATTAACCATCCAGGATTTTCGATTGAAGATGGATACATTGTCAATTCCATTGTAACAGAATCCAAAGGATTAATAGTTAATGATGGTGGAGTAACAGGCACACCGAAATGATTGGGTATTGGTGACAACTTTGTTTTATGATTAAAAAAAGAATTACCGGCAGTTTCAAAGTAGGCGTTGTCCCGCCAGGTACCATAACTGAAAAATTGAAAACCACTAACCCAGCCCAAGGTTCGAACTGCATTGACAATATCTGAGTGTCTATACCAGACATTGTTTTCCTCTAGTATATAGGAACCAGGCCCAACAGTAAATGGTCTTCCTGATTCAACTCCAGGTTGGACAAAAAGCCACCAGCATTGAGGACAATCATCTTCCAGCATTCCAGTAAATCCTGATGCCGTTGTCCAATGATAACTCATTGGCATAAGGTGATCGAGATTACCTTCATTATACCACTTGGCACCATCCTGATAAACTGTTCCATATCCCTGCCATCCTGACCAATTATACTTTCCTAACACAGCTGCAGATAGTCTCACATGAGGTTTAACCGCCTGAATTGAATCATGAAGTGTCTCGACAAAGGATGTGACACTCCAGCGCCACCAATCTTCCCAGGAATTATATCCCTCCGGTATACCTTCGGAATAAGGATGGAGATAATCATACAGATATCTTCCTGATTGGTTTAGCCTTAAGTGGTTTTGTTCTTCCGCTGTAATAATTCCATCCATTTTTTGTAACTCTACCACTTGGTCTACAGAAAGTCGCCCGGTATTTGTATGCTCATTCCAGCGTATATAATCCAAGTGCAACCCATCAATATCATAATTACGTACAATTTCCATGGCAACATTAACTGTGTAATCCCTAACCTCCTGTAGCCCCGGCGAAACAGATCGATACGACGTCATTGGAATACCATTTTGATCTCTACAAATCCATTCCGGATTCTGGGCCGCTGGTGTTCCGCTATGGGTACTGGACGTTTGGAAAACATTAAACCATGCATGGAGCTCCAAACCTCGCTTATGCGCTTCTATGATTGCAATTTCTAGAGGATCATATCCCGGATACTGATAACCGGAATAATAGCCCCAAGGTTCGTAGGATGATTCATAATAAGCTGTTCCGCTTTGTCGAACTTGAAATATAACAGCATTCATATTTGCTGCTTTATGGTCATCCATTATCTTTATAATTCGAGCAATGTTACGCCCGGGATCATCATAAGGGTTTATATGATCCCATGTAATCACCCAAACAGCGCGAAATTCTACATTATTTGTTTGAGCGAAGATGCTTTGCATGATGATAAATGGTAGTATGAAAAGGGATTTGAAAATTTTCACAACTTTTATTTTTATTATGTTTGTTAGATTAATTTACTATTACATTTGCACTTGTAAGGATATGATAAAATATTAGAAAACCATCAATTTTGTTTGATGATTCTAATTGTAATATCAAATAGAAATTATAACCAAAAGGAGTATAATTATGTCAAAAACAGTTAATAGTTATTTGACCACTGCGTTATTGCTCTTCAGTATGATTGCATTACCCCTGCATGGGCAGTATAATGCTTCTGAAGGATTTAGTGTTTCGTGGTCATTGGATATTACGAACGACGCGACTCTCTATCCATTCGCAGGTTTTGGAGCACAAAGTGTTCTAGCCGGGATGGATTTTGATGGTGATGGACGTAGAGAAATCCTATTCAACACAGATGAGACACTGGCACCAGGCGGACCTGACCCGGGAAAACTGGGTATTTATCTCTATGAAAGTGATGGAAATGATTCATACACATATGTATGGCATTTTATTACACCTGAACCAGGGAATTCCTTGCCTGGGATGGCGTATGGGGATATAGACGACGATGGTCTCTGGGAAATATATTTTGGACAACCACCCGCATCGGGTTCCAATGATAATACCTGGGGCACCTATATTTTTGAACAGGGTTCTGATGGCATCTTCCCAAGTACTGCCACATTGCTCTTCCAATATGGATTAACTTTTTCAGATAATTTTCGTCCAGCAGGTTTTGTGATTACCGATGTTGACCAGGATGGTGTAAAGGAATTGATTACAATTGATAGGGGTACAAGGAAACTTTCAATTGACCAATTAGCTACCACGAGTTTTGATGAATTTGCATCCTTTACGAATGAATTCTTGGATACTGATAATCTTGGTGGCGGCGGTGTATATAATTTAGATGTTGTCGATTTTGACGGCGATGGCCTGAATGAAATCTGGGTGAATACCTGGGATAATTTCAGTTTGGCGATCTTTGAAGCTGATAGTGCAAACTCCTATAGTTTGCATGTTGATCTGAACGGACTATTTCCTGATAACGATCCGGGATCTTTTCGTCGAAGTGGATTTGCCTTTGCAGATATCGATGGCGATGGTGCACAGGAATGCTGGTTCCCTATGACAAATGGTAAACTCTATTATCTGGATAATGTTGACAGCAGTGTCGTTGACCTCACCGGAGCTGATTTTGTTGAGGTTGGCACATTTGGCGGCAGGAACAGAGGATCAGATATGGGTGATATTGATGGAGATGGTAATTTAGACATACTTGCATCCCGCGGTACTGAAGAAATGATAGCTCGTATGGAATACATTGCAGGTGATCCTGCTGATTCAGCCAGTTATGAATGGACCACGATTTTAGAAAGTGCAGGCGAACCACTGGAACGTTATTATTCAGTAGATATTGCCCCTGTAGATCTGGATGGCGATGGATTGCGTGAAGTTGTCTTGGCAAATATCAAGGCGAGTGACGCAGGTCAGGCAGCGATTATTGTGCTGGAATACACTCCGGCAACAGCGCCTACCTTAGCCGATGGCTGGGAAATGGTTGGCAGCGCAACTCCTGCAGATGCCGATGATCTTTATGGTGGAAGCAGTCGATCTGCTATAGCAGGTATGGATATGGATCAGGATGGTTTTGATGAAGTAATCTTAACGGACTATGCAGGTCATCGTGTTATTGTGTTTGAATACACTGCAAGCGGTGCCTTTGAAGCAGTTTGGACGGCCCCTGAAGATACAGCCAGTCATTATTGGAGTAACCCTCGCACTGTAGGTGTAGGTGACCTTGATAATGATGGTAAAGAAGAGATTGTGTATCCTGTGGCATCTACCGGTAAAGAAGGCTGGTGGGTATTTGAATGGGATGGCGTTGTCGGTAGCGACAATTATGGAACCACCTATTCATCCATCAACACGGTGGAAATTGACACATGTTGCGCTGGTGATGGCTCTGCCTTCCGAGGTGATCATGAACGTACCACCATTGCTGATATAGACGGAGATGGACAACAGGAACTGGTCATTATGATCCGAAGAGGAGGTACACGAGGTACACTCATTACATCTGTTAGTGGCGATATTGAACATAATGCCGGCGGCGCTGGATTTGAAACGTGGATTTCTGAAGCGTTTTTTAACAAAGGCGATTATGGCGGCGGCTCACCCTATCATTCTTTGCCGGCTGACTTGGATGGCGATGGATCTTATGAGTTGGTAAACCACACTTGGAATTACTTCAACTTCTACAATATTGATGCAACGGGTACAGATACTTACGCTATAGCAGATGTTGGCGCAACAGATAGCTATTTCCAGGCAACGTATCCCAGCGATCATGTTTCGCTATTTGGCGGAGCCGCAGCTGACGTAGATGGTGACGGTGATGACGAAGCATATTTCCCGAATTACTATACAGGAGACCTTTGGGTGGTTGATTACACCTCAGGGGATGATGTATTGGCAATTAATGGTGACCATGTAGTAAAAGTTGTCGATGGTGTTGGTTCTTTTTATGCCAGCATTTTTGATGTTGACCAGAACGACCTTCCCAATATCTTTGTTGGGTCAGGCCGAGGTCAAGTAATCACAAGCACTGAGCTCGTTGGCACAGATCCACGGAATCCATCTCATTACCAGACAGAAGTAGTTTACACAGGTGAAAATGATGTTTACTCTAATATCACCGTCGTAGACTCTGGTGGTATTGTCACAACATCATTGTCACGGCCAAGTACATTCGCTTCTAAAGTGCTATCAGAGTGGAATGGTGAAGCCCTTGATTTTGATGGCGATGAACATTATGAACTGATTGCCAGTTTCCAAGGCAATGTTGATAGTACAACAACGACTACCTATACTTATAGTGGGACAGCGTGGGATACTACAGTTACCAAGTCGCTTAACACGAAAAACTGGATTATCATGCATCTTGAAAGCACAGCAGGTGGTATTGTTGGTACAGAAGTATCCTTCATTACACCTGATGACTATAAATTGCTGCCAAATTTCCCAAATCCGTTTAACCCAACAACCAATATTGAGTATATATTGCCATTACAAAAGAAAGTAACAGTACGTATATACAATATGCTTGGACAGGTGGTGCGGACATTGGTAAACAACGAGCTGAAGCCTGTTGGGCATCATAGCGTGCAATGGAATGGTTTGAATGACACGGGAATGAAAGTTGCCAGTGGTGCCTACATTTATTCTCTTGAATGGGGTAACTTCAGAAAAACCAATAAAATGATGCTTTTGAAATAAGATCGATCATATTACCGGCCGTTCATTTGAGCGGCCGGTAAGCTTCCATTTGAAGGCGTATTTGTCTGAAAGTATTTCCTTAGATTCTCACAAACCAATAACCTTAAGTTGCATACTAGCATGTTAAATAAATTTGCCATTAAGATCCCGATACTCATTTTATTATTAACAACTTTGTTGTGGAGTGCTAATGGTAAAATTGCCGGCCACATAATCGACAAAGATAGTGGTGAACCGCTGCCGGGTGTAAACGTATTTGTAGTGGGTACCACTTCCGGTGCTGCAACAGATATAAATGGTGACTATGTAATTATAAATATTCCACCCGGCAATTATACGTTACAAATTTCTTTTATTGGTTATGCAACTCAAAGCGTGATGGAACTGCGGGTAAATATTGATCAAACTACCCGTCAGAATATTGCTTTGACACTAGAAGTCTTGGAAGGTCAGGAAGTGGTGGTTCTTGCTGATAGGCCCATGATCCAGAAGGACCTTACATCTTCTCAGAAGATTACGACCGGTACTGAGATGAAAGAAATGCCTGTGGAGACTTTCCTCGGTGTACTTACAACACATGCTGGTGTAAACGTGGGTCATGATGGGGCACTTCATATTCGCGGCGGTCGTTCAAACGAAATCGGTTATTATATTGATGGTGTAGCTGTAAGTAATCCATTTTTTACTAATTCACTTGCTATTAATGTTTCCAATAAAGCACTGGAAGAGATGAAAGTAGTAAGTGGTGGATTTAACGCTGAGTATGGAAATGCTATGAGCGGTATTGTTAACCTGCAGATCAAAGAAGGCAGCGAAAATTATGAAGGCAGTTTTTCCGCATATTCCGGTGATTACTTCTCCAGCGATACTGATCTATACATAAATATTGATGATGTAAATCCGCTGGCAAATACCATATTAGAAGGGTCACTTTCCGGTCCAGTACCATTCATCAGCAAAGGTAACCGGATTACCTTCAATATCAGTGGTCGCTTTAGCGATGATGAGGGTTATCTTTATGGCGTTAGAGAACATAAGCCTGATGATTTTGCCTATTTCCCGCCAAATGCTTATTGGTGGGTTCAAATGGGAGGTGACGGGAAATCCGTTCCCATGAATCCAGATAAAAAGTTTAATGGACTAGGTAAGTTAACATTTCGTATAACACCTCGGTTAAAACTCTCTAGTCAAATCCTTTATTCCAGCAGAAACTGGAAATCCTACGTGCATCGTTATAAATACAATCCTGATGGGATATATAATAAAGCAAGTCAAAACACAAGTTATTCGCTGAAATTAAATCATGCTGTTGGGATGAAAAGTTATTATGAAGCTAATGTTTTCTATAGTACGACAGATTACAGCAAATTTTTGTTTAAAGATCCACTGGATCCTAATTACGTACGTACGGACTGGATATTCACTGAACCCAGTTCCGCCACGTTTGTTTTTGGCGGTACACAAATGGGTCACAATTATCGGAAGTCAAATTCCATAGGTGGAAAATTTGATTTTACAAGCCAGATAACATCCAAGCATGAAATAAAGATAGGTACCAGTGTACGCATCGATAATCTTAATGAGGAAAATATTACTGTACTTTATGAAGATCAATACCGTACACCAACTGTTCTACCTGCGAATGAATCACCCTATCATAACCTCTATGACAATCAAACCTTGTTCTTGTCTGGCTATATACAGGATAAAATAGAATACTCCAATTTTATCATGAATTTGGGCCTTCGTTATGATTTTTTTGATCCAAAATCAGATTATATTACTGATCTATTAGATCCGGAGGGCGGCACAACAACTGCTGACCCAAAGGAAATGGTATCACCCCGCCTCGGTATTTCTTTTCCAATTACTGATGAAGGAATTCTGCATTTTTCCTACGGGCATTTTTACCAAATACCCACGTTGCGCAGGCTGTATAAGACCAGTATCTTCGGCGCTGGGTTGGTACCAAGCGTTGGTTATGCGGATCTAAAACCGGAGAAGACCGTGAGTTATGAATTTGGGCTCCAACAGCAATTCACTAAAATCCTGGCTATAGAAATAAACGTGTTCTACAAGGACATACAGGATCTATTAGGACTGCAGTCCATACACTATGAATCGGCAAAATATGGCCCATCAGACTATACAATTTATCTTAATAATGATTATGGCTCGGTAAAAGGCGTTACATTTAGTTTGACCAAGCGGTATGATCCGGTATCTCGTCTGTCAGCCTGGGCTGACTATACTTATCAGATTGCTGAGGGGAATAGTGTCAAATCAGGATCGTTTTTCTATAATGCATTAACCGGTGAAGAGGAAGAAAAACGCATTGTACCTTTAAAATGGGACCAAAGGCATATAATGAGCACCACTATTATGATTGGAGATCCAAGAAAATGGTCTATTAGCTTTATCGGGAAATTAAGCAGTGGTTGGCCTTATACACCGGATATCCCTCTCGCAAACTATGTACCAGAGTCTAATAGCGATTTTAAACCTTGGCAGCGTAATGTAAATATGCGATTACAGAAGACTTTTAATCTTGGGAAATTCAGCTTGGTTGCTTTTGCGAAGATATATAATCTGTTTGATATCCGTAATGAACAGTTAGTATTTGACGATACCGGCAGGGCAGGATATACCTATGGTTATCAATCAAGCCAAGAATCTGAAGAACTGATCCGTCATTATGGTGAACCAGGCATTCATACATGGGCAGAGTATATGACCCGACCCCAATATTATTCAGCTCCGCGCTCTGTTTCATTTGGATTTACAGTTGATTTTTGATTATGATGAAGCGTAACAACATATTATTCTTTTATATATTCATTCTGTTTGGTATAAGCTCTTTACACCCATTAATTGCCAAAGATAAAAAGGTAAAGAAAGGTTCCAAAGAGTGGTATATACAAGGTCCCAAAAAAACTTGGACTGATAGTGAATATAGAAAATATTATAGCTGGCGGGAAAAGGTATACCGTTCCATGGAGTCCCAGGATGATGACCCTCAGATTCTAAGACGTCAAAAAACGATCATGAATGGAAATAAAATCACAGCAGAAATTTGGAACTATGGGTCAATATCCAGTCCCGGTAACAAGGTGACAGATATTGTCTGGGAAGGATTGGGTTATGGTTATGAGTTTGGGCCTTTTATCTGTGCTGAGGTAGAGGTAACTCCGAACAGTCATCAGGATGCTTACTGGAGAGTAAGTGATGATGGTGATACGACCTGGTATGCTCGTGTTATCAGTGACGGGCTTACGTCACTTGGAGGTGAAACCTCTCCCGATGGATTAGAATTTTGGGGTTGGGAGCCACTGGCTTGGAATGATGATTTCACAATACCCTACGCCGATCCCGATAGTGATAAACTTCCTACTTCAAATGATTTAGATCGCGATGGTGATGGCAAGCCGGATAGCTGGCCTGCTGGCTGGTATAACAGTGATTTGAAAGAATATGTCTGGCCAGGGGCATTGCGCCAAGGTTCTTCTAATTCAGACCTGGAAATATTTTTTGTTACGGATGACCGGACGAATAGAGAATTTGGATATTACCCATTCCCGGATGACTCATTGCGCAAAGGATTGGGTTTGGAAATTGAATCAAGATATTACCAATGGGCCAACCCTTTGGCAGAAGACATTATATTTTTAATTTTCAAGGTTACCAATAAGAGTGAAAAAGATCTGCATGAAGTTACATTTGGCATGTGGGGTGACCCCCACATTGGTGGACCAGGTAACTGGCAGGATGATCTATCCTATTTTGACAGAGATATTAACATGGTTTATGCCTGGGATGAAGATGGCTATAGTGATATAACTGGTAGACCTCCGGGGTATTTTGGTTACAAGTTTTTGGAAAGTCCTGGCAATCCTTTTGATGGTATCGATAACGATAACGACGGTATGGAGGATGAAAGCCGCAGTAATGGCATTGATGACGATGGTGACTGGGATCCTGAAAAAGATGATGTTGGTATTGATGGAATCCCGAATACCGGTGATACCGGAGAAGACGATGGTGAGCCTACTGCCGGTGATCCTTTTGACCCCAGGCAGCCGGGAGAACCCAACTTCGAATGGACTGACCTTGATGAGGCAGATATGATTGGTCTTACAGGATTTGCTTCACCGCCATTTACTAGTCAAAACAGGATATCGAATGATCATTTTGTGTGGGAAAACCATTTACAGCCCGGTCAATTTGACTCAGCTAATGTAAGCCAGGCCGGTGATTATATTTTTATTTATAGTTCGGGTCCGATGACATTACCTGCAGGTGAAGCTCGGCGTTTTTCGATTGCACTGGTACTGGGACAGGATTTTGAAGATCTGACACTGAATGCTCTTACAGCACAGGATATTTACGAAAAAAATTACCAGTTTGCTAAACCACCGGATAAACCATCTGTTGTCGCAGTCCCCGGTGATGAAAGGGTGACTCTGTATTGGGATGCAAAAGCGGAAACATCGTTCGATCCGATCAGTGAAACCTTCGATTTTGAAGGTTATGTAATCTACCGAAGTATTGATCCTTCATTTTTAGATCAGCAAACTATCACCGATGCCAATGGATCTAAATTCCTATTTGAACCGTTAAAAATGGTTACCGGAGCGCCCGCCCGTTTTGATATTGATAATGAATATAGTGGATTAAGCAGTGTTCCATTCCCTGGAAGAGGTGTTTTTTATAATCTTGGCAGTAATACAGGTCTACAGCATTCATTTATCGATTCCAATAATGTAATCAATGGCCAAACGTATTACTATGCGGTGGTGTCTTATGACCATGGTGACGATAGTCTGGGAATTGCACCTTCTGAATGTTCTAAGACAATAACACTAAATCCTGAAACGAATGAAGTAATACTTAACATAAATACTGCTCAGGTTGTTCCAAGATCACCCACAGCTGGATATATTCCAGGCCATCTTTATAATGATTGGATCGAGCATGTAGGAGGCGTGGGTACAGGCGATATTGAAATTGAAGTTGTTGATCCTAGGGCAATAGAAGATGAAAATTTATTCGAAGTATCTTTTACAAGCAATCCAACAGCATATTCAGTAAAGGATTTAAAAACAGTACGGGATGAACTTTTTATTAAGCTGGACCAGTTTGTTCGATTGGATTATACGAATATAGATAGTAGTTCATTTATTTTAACAGACTTGAATGGAAATACATCATATGTTGTTGGTACAGATTATGAGTGGATACCTGAAACAGGTCAAATACGGGCAATACCTGGTGGATCGCTTGTGGATGAAACTACTTACTTGGCTTCATATCTTTACTATGGAGTTACAGGAAGTAAATTATTGAACATGGAAGAAAGTAATCCCGTATTTGATGGTTTGAAAATTTATGCTCAAGATGAAATATTAGCTCTTGATGAGTCCCTTATGGACTGGAGTACAGGATCAGGAACGACTTGGATTCCGCAAGTGAGACCCTTCAATAAATTGGATGCAAAAATGTATCCGGCTGATTATGAGATTCGGTTTTTTGATAATATAGCAGATTCGAGTGCTCGCCTAGGATTTGGGTATATAAAAACAAAATTTCAAGTTTGGCAAACTACAGCAGGCCTTGTGCCAGAGCAAAGAAAAATGGTCATTATTGAGTTGCTGCCTGCAGATAGTTTATGGACACCAGGAGACCGTGCAATAATACTGCAGGGAGATTCAACATTTACATCTTCCTGGGAATTTACATTTCTGGAACCGGATGAAGGTAGCATTGCACCTAATGAAGGCGATATTTACTACATTGCCACAACCAGATCCTTTACCGGTGAGGATGTTTATCAGTTCACAACGAATGCATCTTCAATAAACAGGGATCAGGCAATCAATGATCTTAATAATATAAGTGTTGTACCGAATCCGTATGTCGTTACCAATGTATTAGAACCACTGGATTTGCAGAATCCTAGAGACCGTGGACCAAGAAAGGTTTACTTTAACCATCTTCCGAAAGATTGTACTATAAGAATCTATACAATAACGGGGGAACTTGTTCGAACACTTGAACACCATTCTGGGATGGATGATGGAAAAGAATTTTGGAATCTTACTACAGAAGATAATTTCCCAATAGCTTTTGGTATTTACGTTTTTCATGTGGATGCAGGTGATTTAGGTGAGAAAATCGGACGATTGGCGGTAATAAAATGAAACCTTATATTATACAATTGAATCCTATCCGACTTTTATTCTTACTTGTATTAAGCTTGACGCTTGTTTTTCCACAAAGTACAAATACAAGTACGATTACCAAGCGAGGTACCACCGCAGCACAATTTCTAAAAATTGGTGTTGATGCTCGTGGAACTGCTATGGGGAATGCATTCACAGCCATGCGTGGGGACCTGAGTAATATATTTTGGAATCCGGCTGGTTTGGCATATGTAGATGGTATGCAGATTATGGTAGTGAATAGCCCTTGGCTGGCTGGAACTGATTTTAATTATCTGGCGTTTGCATTTAATGCACGAGGTATTGGAGTATTTGGTTTCAGTTTAACTAGTTTGACAATCCCCGAAGATATTGTACGTACTGTTCAAGATCCGGAAGGTACAGGTGAGCGGTTTGATGCCAGTGATTTGGCAGTAACTTTATCCTTTTCAAAACGATTAACAGATAAATTCTCAATGGGGGGAAACCTTAAGTTTATTCAGCAAAAAATTTGGCATTCCAGTGCCCAAGCCATGGCAGGTGATTTGGGAGCCCTTTTTGTTACTCCATTCAATAATATTCGAATCGGTGCCAGTCTCTCCAATTTTGGAAACAACTTAAAAATGGATGGCCGGGACATAATCATTAGTGTTGATCCCGATCAGCAGAATGAAGGAAATGTAGAATTTGTCAATGCCTTATACGAAACGAATTATTTTCCACTGCCGCTCTTATTCCGGGTGGGAATTGCCGGTGAACTGATTCAGCGGGATAAACTTAGATTATCCTTTGGGTTGGATGCACTGCATCCCAATGATAATAGTGAAAGTATGAATGCGGGGCTGGAATTTGCTTATTCGGAAACATTCTTTTTACGTACCGGTTATGCAACCCTTTTCAGGGATGCCACTGAACAGGGTTTGACCCTGGGCGCCGGGATATACTATCGTCTCGGAAGCAGCAATACGAAAATCAAGATTGATTACTCTTACGCCGATTATGGACGCTTTGATTATATCCAAAGACTGACAATCGGTCTTCGGTTATAAATCACAATTTCTGAAAATATCTTCTATTGTTTCTCGTCTTCTGATTAATTGAGTTTTATCTCCATCCAATAAAACTTCTGCTGCTCGGGGTCTCGTATTAAAATTATGAGACATGGAATATCCATAAGCTCCAGTATCCATTATCGCAATTAAATTACCTTCCTGAACTGATGGAAATTTTCGATCGATAGCCAATCGATCTGTATTTTCACAAATAGGACCTGTGAAATCAGCCGTTAGTTTGATGGGTGCATCCGGTTCACCTACTTTGTAAATGCGATGATATGCTCCGTATAATGCCGGACGCATTAATGTTTCCATGCCGGCATCCAATCCGATAAATGTTTTATAACTATTCTTAATACCAGTTACTTTTGTTAATAAAATGCATGTATCGCCGATAATGGATTTTCCCGGCTCAATCCAAAGTTCCGGTTTATCCATATGTGTCTTTTCAAAAAAACGATTATAAATATTAGCGATATTTCCAAAAACCTGGTTGAAATCCAGTGGTAATTCATCTTCTTTATAGGGAATACCAAAACCACCTCCAATGCTGATATAGCTCATTTGTATATCCAATTCCTCTTGGAGTAATTGGACTGTTTTAAGGATTGCTGTTATTAGTTCGGAAAAATAAGACGGGTCTAATACACCCGAGCCGGTCATGCATTGGATTCCGAATTTTGAAACACCGTTTTCTTTTGCAATTCTGTAGGCCTTCACAATATCAAAATGGGGTACGCCAAATTTTGCATTCTCGCCACCGGTGATAATTTGAGAAAAAGACCCTTTACCAAATCCGGGGTTTAGTCTAAAAGAGACCACTTTCGGGGTGGTGATTTTTATTAATCTATAAAATGAATTGATGTCATCGAGGTTGATGTGTGCGCCTGCCTTTACTGCCGCATTTAAATCGTCATGAGATTCATAATTCCCGGTGTAAATACATTCATCAGGCTGAATACCAGCCAGCTTTGCAGCATGGATTTCACCAGGACTGGAACAATCTGCTCCTAATCCGGGTAAATGTGATTTCATTAAATGTAAAAGATGTGGATTGCTGTTTGCTTTTACGGCGTAGCAAATATGGTAATGTTGGAAATGTTGACTTAAGGCAGATTCCAACCTATCCAGGTTTTTTCTAATTCGCTCGCCAGAATACAAATACAGAGGACTGCCATATTGTTCTATTATTGCGTTCAGTAATGTGTCATTCCGTAAAAAGTTTATTAGTGGATGTGAATTTTTCATTTGATTTTTTAGTTTTTTAATGAGCGTAATTTATTATTCCGTTATACTAAAAATTACATTGAGTTTGCGCAATGTTGCATTGTTCATCCGTAAATTTTCTTTCTAATTAATAACACAACATTGGACTAAACAAAATATGAAATCTAAAAAACTGCAAAAATTTATTAATTCATTTTGGGATGATAAAATTTTACAAACATTATTTGAATATATAAAAATTCCAAATAAATCTCCTGCTTTTGATCCGGAATGGGAAACCAATGGACATATGGACAAAGTGGTTAAATTAGTCAAAGATTGGACCAATAGATATAAACCTGAAAATAGCACACTTCATACATTCAAAGAAAATGGCAAGACACCCCTTATGATCTTGGATATCCCTGGTAAAGTAGATGGAACAATTTTAATGTACGGGCATCTGGACAAGCAACCGGAAATGGAAGGCTGGGCTGATGGGATGGATCCCTGGTTTCCCGTTTTGAAGGATGATAAATTGTACGGTCGTGGTGGGGCTGACGACGGTTATGCTGTGTTTGCTTCTGTTTGCGCTGCAAAATCATTATTAGAGCAGGGAATCGATATTCCCCGAATCGTAATTTTAATCGAATGTTCTGAAGAAAGTGGTTCGCCAGATCTACCTTTTTATATGGATCATTGTGCTGATATCATCGGATCACCAGACCTTGTAATCTGCCTGGATTCCGGTGCAGGGAATTATGAGCAATTCTGGACTACAACATCTTTGCGTGGCCTCATAGGTTGCACGTTAAAAGTTGACGTTCTTTATGAAGGAATTCACTCTGGTGGTGGAAGCGGAATAGTCCCTTCATCTTTTAGAATTATCAGACAACTGTTATCCAGGCTTGAAGATGAAAAAATGGGACAAATTGTTATTGAAGATCTTCATGTGGATATACCTAATTACAGAATTAAAGAAGTAGAAACCATGGTAAACGTTCTAGATGATGAGATATTTAATACGTTACCTTGGGTTGATGGCGCAGGTCCAATTACGGATGATAAGGTGGAAATGGTTTTGAACAATACTTGGCGGCCAATGCTGTCTGTGGTTGGCGCGGATGGACTCCCAGCCGTGAAAGACGGGGGTAATGTATTAAGACCTTATACTGCTGTAAAACTTTCGCTGCGAATTCCACCAACTCTTGATGCGGATTTTGCTCAACAAATTATAAAAGATGTGTTACTGAAAGAACCGCCTTATGGCGCTAAAGTATCTTTAGAATTTGAAAAACCGGCGACCGGTTGGAATGCTCCACCTCTGGATGAGTGGTTGGAAAAAGCAATTCAAACAGCATCTGAAACAGTATTTGGAAAACCGGCTTTGTCCATGGGCGAAGGAGGAACCATTCCATTTATGTCCATGTTGGGAGAAAAATTCCCCAACGCCCAGTTTGTGATCACCGGTGTGCTTGGGCCACAATCAAATGCGCATGGACCCAACGAATTTCTTCACATACCATACACCAAAAAACTTACTGCTTGCATTGGTGTGATCATGGAGGCTTTTAAGACTAGAAACTTTTAAAATGCTTGAACCACAACCCTTTCATATAGCAGTTTTTTTGTCCAAGACCTGGAATTCAAAGCATAAATAGATGATAAATTTATTTTTTAGAAAGGATAATCATGAATTATTCTAAAACTTCAATTGATTATGAAAATCTGCCGGAATGGATCACATTTTTAAGAGATGATTTGGATTTGAAAGCTGTTGGCGTTGGATTGATCCATTTAAAAGCAGGTAAAGGTTACAAATTTTTCCATCAACATAAAGAGCAGGAAGAAATATATTTCATCTTGGATGGAGCAGGAGTGATTTATATTGATGATGAAGAAATTGAAATAAAAAAAGGTGACATAATAAAAATTGATCCTGAAGGAAAACGGGCATTAAAAGCATCTGGCAATAGCGATCTTATTGCTATTTGTGTTGGAGGTATTCCCATAAAAGGCCACCAAAAATATTCAGAATCAAAAACGCTTATTGATGATGGTATACCGGATTATTATAACCCACCTTCTTGGTATAAAGATGACAAAGAGGTAAAAAGTTTGTTAAAGCATCTGAAAGAAAAACGGGTGGCAAGGAAAGGTCGAAATTAATTGGCTAGACACGTTTATTTAGATAATAACGCAACGACCCCACTGGATCCTCAAGTTTTCTTTGCTATGAAACCTTATTTCATGGAAAAATATGGTAATCCAGCCAGCAGACATTCATACGGATGGTCGGCCAAGGATGCTGTCGAAAGATCTAGAAAAATTATCAGCACTGAAATTCATTCGAAATCCAGAGAGGTTTTTTTTACAAGTGGAGCGACAGAATCCATTAATTTAGTGATTAAAGGATTATGTCATTCTCAAAAACACCAGGGAAAGCATATCATAACGCAAGTTACGGAGCATAGAGCTGTTTTAGATACATGCGCAGCAATGGAAAAGGATGGATTTAACATCACGTATGTTGAGGTTGAAAAAGATGGCAGGGTTGATCCGCAAAAAGTGTATAATGCAATTTGTGATGATACGATTCTGATAGCAATCATGCATGCCAATAACGAGATTGGTGTTATCCATCCGATTGGTGAAATTGGGGAAATCTGCAGGAAAAATAATATTTTATTTCTTGTTGACGGAGCTCAAACGTTTGCAAAAATTCCTATAAATGTAAAAGAAATGAATATTGATTTTATAGCTGGAACAGCTCATAAAATATATGGTCCAAAAGGAATTGGTTTTTTATACATAAATTCTGAAGGTGGTTCTGACTTACATCCGCAAATCCATGGTGGTGGGCATGAACGAGGTCTGCGATCAGGGACGTTGCCGGTGCCTCAAATAGTTGGTTTTGGCAAAGCGGTTGAGTTATGTATTGTAAATCGTGATGCTGAAAATAGAGAACAAGAAAGACTTCGTGATAATTTAATTAGTAAAATTATCGGATCATTACCGAATACATTGATAAATGGAAGTATGGTTCACCGATTGCCAAATAATATAAATTTTACATTTCCAACCACTGACGGGGATAGTTTATTAATGAAACTTGAACATATTGCAGTATCTTCAGGATCAGCATGCACGAGTGCAAAGTTGGAATCAAGTTATGTTTTGCAAGCATTGGGCCATACTAATGAGTTAGCAAAAGCATCTATCCGAATAGGATTAGGAAGATTTACAATAGAAGATGATATAAACTATGCTGCTGAGCAAATCATCAAAGCAATAAAATAAATAATGATTTCCATAAAAATACAGTCCAACAATAGCTAAAAGGTGATTAAAATTTTTTATGAGTTATTTTAATTCCCGACCTGAAACTTCAATCCCAATATCAGGATCAAATGATTTATTTCTTGTCCATAGAATTTTTTGCATTGGCAGAAATTATAAAAAGCATATTGATGAGATGGGGTATGAAGAAAGTGACATTCCATTTTTGTTTTTTATGAAGCCACCGGAAGCCGTTGTAACAAATGGACAAAAAATTTCAATTCCGGATTTTACAATCAATTTTCAGCATGAGGTGGAACTGGTTATTACTATTGGAAAAGAAGGTAAAAAAATTTCTGAAGAAAATGCGTTAGAACATGTTTTTGGCTATGGAGTAGGTATTGATCTAACATGTCGTGATATACAAAACGAAGCAAAGGAGAAAGGACGCCCTTGGACATTGGCCAAAAGCATACCGGATTCAGCGCCTATATCGGATATTACACCAACGAATGTATCAGGATACCCGAAAGATAGTAATATTCGGTTAAGTGTAAATGGGGTAATCCGTCAAAACAGCAATTTAAAACACATGATCAGATCAGTACCGAAAATCATTTCTTATCTATCTCAATTCTATACGTTATTCCCCGGAGATATCATTTTTACTGGCACTCCCGAAGGTGTCGGGAAGTTGGAAAGGGGCGACACAATTTTTGCTGAAATTGACGGGTTACAATCATTGGCCATAACAATTACATAGTATCTGAATAAAATTTAAGGAGAAGAAATGAAAACATTTCATAAGGAGCTATGGTTTCATATCCCCGAGCGGATGGGATTTGTCAATATTACTCCTGATGTGGATGCTGTTGTTAATGAAAGTGGGATCCAAAATGGGTTATGCCTGGTAAATGCAATGCATATTACTGCATCCGTATTTATTAATGATGATGAACCGGGATTACATGAAGATTACAAACGCTGGTTGGAAGAGCTCGCACCATTTGATTCCAGCCCTGATCGATACCACCATAACAGAACCGGGGAAGATAACGCTGATGCCCATCATAAACGGCAAGTTATGGGAAGAGAAGTGGTCGTGGCCATAACGGATGGACATTTACACTTCGGCACCTGGGAACAAATCTTTTATGGTGAATTTGATGGTAGAAGAGACAAACGGGTATTGGTAAAAATTATTGGAGAATGAAATGCATTTCAGAAAAGAACTAACATTTTCTACTAATCGCCGGGAAGACCTTGTTGATATTACCGGAGAAATAAATGCTGTCATTTCTGAATCAGGTATAGGGTGTGGAGTATGCAATATTTATATACCCCATGCCACGTCCGGAGTAGTAGTGAATGAAAATGATGATCCGAATATTATTGAGGATGTTTTGGGTGTTTTACGAAAATTGGCTCCTAGAGGCACATTTCTCCATGATCGAATCGATGGGAACGGCGATGCACATATTAAATCAACTATCGTGGGTCCAAGCGAATCCATCCCTTTTGAAAACGGACGACTCATGTTAGGTACTTGGCAGAGTGTAATGTTATGTGAATTCGATGGTCCTAAACACATGCGTAGAGTGATCGTAACATTGCTGACCAGTCAAGAATAAATAAATTAGAATTAGAGAATAATTGAATGGCTTCCTTTCAAGATTTGAATATCATTGGTCTCAAAGACCCAAACAATCTGAATAGGCAACGATGCCTTATGTCCGACGAATTCATGGATTTTAATCACCCCGATGTGCAATTGCAAATTCATAAGTTATCAGAGGGACTAGACGATCCCTGGGATATAGCGAAGGCAATTTTTCGTTTTGTACGGGATGATATTGTCTACGATTTTGCACCGCCGATTAGCGGTCCTGAAAATTGGAAATCATCAGTTATTTTAAAAGAAAAGCGAGGATTCTGTCATCAAAAGTCGATATTGCAAACGTCATTATATCGAGCCGCAGGTATTCCTTCGGCGTTGACGTATCAGGATGTGATTGACTATCCATTGTTGAAAACTCGTTATAAAAAATTGATTCCTGATGGAATATTGTCATATCATGGACTATCAGTTATTTTTATAAATGGTGTTTGGATAAGACAAGATGCCACATTGGATTCAGGGTTATGTATCCGTAGGGGATACCGTATTACAAAAGTGACAAAGGGTAGAGAAACACTATTACCAAAAACTACAATTGATGATAAGCCTCATTTTAAAATTCAAAAAGAATATGGTTATTTTGAAACATTCGATCCCCGTTTCAGAGATGGTATATTATCGAATCTTTCTGCATGGAATGAATGGAAGTCTTTTGTAAAAAATGAACATTTATCCATGTAGTCATCCTATTTAAAAATGGAAATGATTTTAATATATTCGCTTTAGTGGTTTTATTATTTTTCATTTTTAAATTGTATGCCATGAATTACAAAGGGTAAGAAAACAATTCATTATAATTAGTTATGAAAACATTTAAAAAAATTAAAATTAAATTAAATACACCATTATCAAATCACGAAATCATTGCATTGCAGAACCTCAATGATTTTTTTAATCCGATCGATTTTCACGTAACAACAGAGGACAAAAATATTACAATAAATGTCCGAGAAATAGATTTTCACAAGTACGGCTTAATTATCAATACAGTAGAAGCAGATTTTTGTCTTGGAGATGATAATATATTAAAAAGTATTTATTCTGAAATCGATAAAATCGGTAGTTACGGAATTAAAAGCGGAAAACGTTTATACGTGGATTATAACAGCGAAAGGAAAGTCAAGAATCGTATAGAAAAAGTTGGACGTCGTGGGAAATATTTTTATGCATTAAACAATGAATTTATTCAGGAAAATAATCTCTTACCTGAACAGTTTGAAAATCAAATCATCTGCAATGATAGTCTTGTTGAATTGCAAAAATTACCCAATAATTGTATTGATCTTGTATTTACATCTCCACCGTACAATTTTGGTCTGGAATATGAGGATGGCGATGACGATCATAATTGGGATGTCTATTTCAAAAAGCTTTTTCGTATCTTGGATGAATGCATTCGAGTATTGAAATATGGTGGGCGGTTGATTATCAATGTACAACCCCTTTTTTCCGATTATATCCCCAGTCATCATTTGATTAGCCAGCATTGTATTAAACGGAAATTGATCTGGAAAGGGGAAGTCCTTTGGGAAAAGAACAATTATAATTGCAAATATACAGCTTGGGGCAGTTGGAAAAGTCCCAGCAGTCCTTATCTAAAATACACGTGGGAGTTCATCGAAATCTTTTGCAAAGGAGAGTTGAAAAAGTCTGGAGAAAAGGATAATATTGATATTTCAGCAGATGAATTTAAAGAATGGGTTGTAGCAAAATGGTCAATTGCGCCTGAAAAGAAAATGAAGAAATATGATCATCCGGCAATGTTTCCGGAAGTTTTGGTAGAGAGGGTTCTAAAACTGTTCAGTTATAAAAATGATATTATACTGGACCCTTTCAATGGCGCTGGCACAACTACGGCTGTTGCTGCGAAATTAGGAAGACGTTTTCTCGGTATTGATACATCCAAACAATATTGTAAAACGGCGAGGGTACGATTAGAATAAATAAAAACGGTTCATTAACATAATGTGTACCTAAAAACGGATATTGCTTTTATTTTTCCAAACTCCGAAGGAGTGTTACGATACTAATATCTGTGAAAATAAAACGTAACCCTGAAGGGGTGATATAATCAAGGAGAACAACTGATGGCTGGAACTTATTCTCAAATATACATCCAAAGTGTTATTGCCGTAAAAGGCAGACAAAATTTATTACACAAACAATGGAGACACGAAGTTTTCAAATATATGTCTGGTATTATTAGTAATAAGGGACATAAACCCATTATTGTAAATGGTGTTGGCGATCATGTTCATTTTTTCATTGGATTAAAACCAGCTATGTCAATTTCTGACCTTATGAGGGATGTGAAAAATAACAGCAGTAATTTTATTAATGACCATAATTGGGTAAGGGGAAAGTTTGCCTGGCAAAAGGGTTACGGTGCATTTTCTTACGATCATTCCCAAATTGAAACTGTCTACAGCTATGTAATGAATCAGGAGAAACATCATAGGAAAAAAACATTTCAAGACGAGTATCTTGGGTTACTAAAGAAATTTGAAGTATCTTATGAAAAACAATATTTGTTTGAATGGATAATGTAACTTTATGTCACCCTTCCAGGGTTACTTGGTTTTAACTATTGTTTTTATAATCATGTCATCCCTTCGGGCTTCAAGGGTTGTCAAGAAATGTATTTATTCTAAAAACCAATCATATTGACAAAGTAAAAAGGCGAATTACTGATATATTGCTATCATATTTTTATCAATTCAGTTTTTCATTCCATAAAATACAAATCCTTTTCATTTACTGATTGGAACATAATGTAAGAGGGCACATTGGTCGTAAAAAAATAATGATGTATAAAAGAAAGACATATGACTATATATATGGAACACTCTATACTTAAAATCTAAGTATGAATTAAACCCGGGTACGGGGTATTAAGATGATCCATAAATACATTAAAAATTTATCTATGCGGATGTTTTTCGGATAAATCGGGACGCAAAGTTTTAAAGAATTTTAGAAAGGTTGAATTGTGTTTATTATAAATGTTTCCAACAAAATTATTGATTATGCCAAGGGATTGGTCAAAAATCACAACTTTGGTAACAGGGGAGTGGCTGATGGAAATGTTCATGAACAGCTTACCGGATTGATCGGTCAGTGTACAGTCCAGACCATGTTTCATGTAAATCTATTAACCGGGGCCGGAGGATTTGATCATGGTAAAGACCTTGAATTTGCTGGATTATCCATCGATGTGAAAACGATGGGACGCACCACTGATGTAAAGGATTATTATGTAAACAATTTTATAGCATTACAAAAAGATTATCCCACAGACGCATACATTTTCTGCAGTTATTTTGAAGAAAAGAAAGAACTGACTATATGCGGGTGGCTCCCGAAAAATGAATTAGAAAAAATGGCATCGTTTTATAAAAAAGGTACAAAACGTTATCGATCAGATAAAACTTGGTTCAGGACAAAAGCAGATTTATATGAAATCCCCAATAAGAAACTTAGACAGGTATCCTCACCAGACACCTTGAAACGGCAATTGTCGGAATTTGCAACTTCAAAGCCCTCTATTAATTAAACTACCCAACAATAAATGTCTTTGGAATCCCGTTTTGGGGGATGACGAAGTAATCGCCTATCGTTGATATATAAAAAGACATCAATAATCTCCGGCTTTTATCAGAAACAAGGGGATCACGTCGTTACTTCGCTCCTCGTGAAGACAAAACTAGTATTTTTATTAAATCTCGACTAAACGTGTATTTGCGCCAACGAAAAGCTAGCGAATTTTATACTTTTTTAATTTGTGCAATAGATTTTTCAAAGGGTTCTCTTACTAAAAGGCCATTTGCAATTAGTAAAATGACAAAATAATTAGCCCTCCGAGCATTATACCAGTAAAAATAAATACAGTGCCAATTGTATCACGTGTTTTGATTGAAAGCCTTTCACTGCTTAGCCAGTGAATAGCACAACCAACATGAGTAAAGATAGCAACGACGGCTAGGAAGAAAAATAGATAAAAGAAAAAGTGATATTGCATAATGTACATACCAGCGGCAGCGTAATTAAAATTAAAGTTCATACTCATCCCTGTACGTCCTAACAAATTTGCTGCAACGTGAACTATTAGGAAGAATTCGAGATACCCACCCGATAGAGCTTGTGCCTTAACAAAAAATCCAGATCTTTGTTTCCACCGCGATATGATGAAATAAATACCCGAAGAACCTTGATAGGCTATACAAGTTAATAAAAGAACCTCCAGGGGTAGAAATCGATAAAATTCTCGATATCCCTTCATAAACTCGATACGCAGAGATTCATTGTAAAGTGCCATTAAATGATTTGCGATATGAAAAAATGCGTAGGTGCCAATTATCAGTGCAGAAATACGATGTAGCTTATGAAGCATAAGAAGTCTCCGGATGGGGTCTAATGGCGTGGGAGTTGTGCTGCCATAGTGAATCAAATATTTGTAAACTTATTTTCATATCATTAATGAGCTTAGTTTGTTCGAAGTAGAGTTATGCGGTCTCGCCAGTCCACATATTAAACCCAATTACTTCTATTTTCTTGAATAAACACATGTTCATGCCTGCCGCAATAAAAATGCCATCAGTGCTTTGTTGAACTTCTCCGGTTGTTCCACTGGCGTAGCGTGCCGCGAATCACTTATTACTTCCAGTTCTGCGCGCGGCATACGAGCAACATACGCTTCTTTAAGAGCGACAGTGGTGTAATCTTGATCGGCTGCGATAACCAGCGTTGGACATTGAATAGTACTTAGGAGATCTGTGACACTCCAGCCAACGATGGCTCGCATTGCATCTCTGTAGGCTCGTGGATCATTCTCGGCCCAGCGCTCAACAAACAGCCGACGTAGTTTTTCTTGCTCAGGCTTGGGAAATAGACGTTTACTCAGAACTTCTCCCATCTTTCGCATTCCCAGCAAACGGACAATGAACTGTCGCTGGAGGACTAGTAGGTGTTCTTTGATAGTGCGAACAATAAATTCAGGACCAGCGTTAACAATGGTCAAGCTCTTAACCAAATCGGGGACACTCACTGCCAATTGCAGGGCGATCATGCCTCCCAACGAGATACCTACGATGTGTGGCGGTGGAAGATCAAGTCCCTTGATTAACTCAGCAGTATCAGTGGCAAAAAGTGAAATGTTATAGGGACCAGGGGGCTTATCTGATTTCCCATGGCCACGGGTGTCAAAGGTGACCACCTGATAATGCTTTGAGAAGAGAGGAACTTGCTGTTCCCAATCGCGGGTGCTGGAACCAAGACCGTGAATGAACAGGATGGGATGACCTTGTCCATTGACTTCATAATAAAGATTGATGTCACAAACGTATAGTTTGGGCATAACTCATAATTTTTTGTTTTATCTTCTGGTTACGCCGTTCAACGATATCTATGTTCATTTTTGCCGGAAGGGAAATACAGGCCATGTCTTTAAATGAAAATCCAAAACCGACAACAAGGAAGAAATATAAGTGCAATTGTGCAGATATTATCTAAAAAGCGTCAAATAGTTAGAGGAAAAATAATCATTGGTATTGATCCCGCCAAGGATAAACCAAACGAATCATTAGAAATGATATTTTTGTCATCGGTTTTTTTTAACAAATATTTTATTAAACAATCGTTTTGCTTATCAAATTCCTATGATGATTTTTAAGAATCAAGGTTAAGACTCATCAACACTCGTTTCGATTTATCAAGACCTTTGGATTCTTCATCTAGAAGTTGATTTAAGCAAAAACTGAGTTCAGGCTGCTCAATCACTTTAAATCCAAGCTTCGTATAAAATGGGGCATTCCATGGTAAATGACGAAATGTTGTTAAAGTGAGACGACTATATTTTTCATTGTTAGCCCAGATTATTACATTCTTGAGAAGATTTGTACCTAAACCCTGGCGACCGTGATCAGGATGAACACTAATTTCACAAAGGTGAATTTGTCCACACTTCTCAGATAGGAAAGCGAAACCAATTGCTCTATCAGTATTTTCATCAATTGTAATCCAGAGTTTTTGTGCACTTAAGGCTTTTTCAAATACCTCAACTGGATTCGTTTTAGAGCGAAGAGCGAGCGGTAAATCTTCTATTGGAAATATTTCAGCTGCTGCCCGTGAAATTTCTGGTAAGTCAGAAACATATTTGATTCTGGCCATTTCTATTCTGTAACTCATTTTCATTTACAAGTTAATCGCACGTGGTAGTTTTTTTCTCTGAACATCTGTAGTATAAATTAGTACTGATTTCCTCAAAACGCTAAAGTCATGCTAACTATCATTTGCTAGGTATAATCTAGGTAAAGTTATATGCAGCTGGATATTTTAAAAATATTGACTGGTCTTAACTGTAAAAAACAAAGCGATCAAAAGAGACGGAATATAGGCGGTCCCAAAAATGGTAAAAAATCCTGGTATATTAATGATCACTAATACTGTGTAAATAATAAAAAGTAATAATTCAGTTTGCATCCAGATCCTTAACCATCTCACTAGTCGATTCTGTTGCCCAAGATATTTAACAGTGAACCGAATTAAAACGAATGCATATAGACTAAAGAATAAAAATTCTAATGCCAGCATGATATCATGAACCCACTGCGGAATATGGAAATTTCTCCAAAGATCAAGGGGTGGTACCGATAATGGCCACAATAAAGACAGACTGTGAAACCACAAAAAAATATCGGCAATAACGTGCGAGAACATACCGATCACTATTCCTTTGCCAATGGTTTTAATGACATCAGATCGTTTATATCTACTGATTAGATAAAAACAAAGATAGACGAAAATAATAGTGAAAATACTGTGGGAAAATGTTCGGTGGAATGTTGAAACCGGATTTTCTATGGGTAAAAAGAACTTGGCTATGGCGACTGCAATTGAATCAATATCCGGCAGTATTGCGCCAAAAACGATAGCAGGGAGTAACCATTTTTTGGAAGGTATAAACCGTTTTAAGCCTAAACCTATCAGAGCATGGAATCCGGCTTGGGGCATTATATCTCCATATTTAGATAAAAAGTCATTATAAAAATTATTGGATCACTTCGCAGAAGATTCGAAGTAGTCCCGTTTGAAATAGAGATATAGCAGGAATCCCCACCAACATACGAGAGCCATTATGGTGGCCAGATCCATTATCTGCCCAACTAATCTCTCAGATTCCATGCCCAGCAGCGCTCCGTACTTGTCCAGCGGACCGGTGGCTTCGGCCGCCCTTGCCGAGCTATCCAGCAGGTAAAGAATCCTATCCATAGAATAGAAAACGGTTCCGATAAACATGATCCGAAAACCCCATGACTTCGCTTCCCACAGGCCAATCCCCATTCCAAGAAACAGGCCGGCGAACAGCAGATGATAAACGACCGCCACAATTCCACCGCGAACATCTCCGAACAATGGAATCGCGGAAAATATGGAGAGTCCTTCAACCATAGCTGATGCTAGGAAAAAAACTCCTGCCGTACGAATGGTGAACCGTGTTCCACCCAATGTGAATGTCTTGGTCAACGATTTCATTTATCAGCTATACTCTCGCCACCACGCTTATCACATCCATAGTTTATCTGCCGTAGGCTGGCAGCGCGTGTTGGATGCCCATTGTATATTATATTAATTATCGTACTAATTTCTCCTGCAATAAATCCTGCAGATTTCTTCTACCATCAAGTACACAATGAACAAAAACCTGTTTACCTACAATCCGATAAATAATTCTATATGGTTTAAAATGTACTTCTAAATACTCGATTACATTGATTCTTTTCAACTCTGCTGGAATATGTCCTCTTGATGGCAAACCTTCTAAATTCAGACAAATTTCCTTTAGTTTCTTGAATAATCTATCAGCCTTTAATTGGGAATCATTTTCTAAAACATATATATAAATGTCAAAAATATCATCTTCAGCATCTTGCGTCAGAAATACTTCAAAGCTCATATATCATTTCTCTCCGATATTCTTTTTCCCAGATTAGAAAAAGATTCACGAGCAGGACTATAATGACCCTTTTTAATATTTGATGAACTTTGAGCTAGAATTTTTAGCAATGCTAAACTGTCTTGTGTTTGTTCATAAACATGGATATCCTGAACGATAACCTTTGCTTCTCCATTATGAGTAATGATCATCGTTTTATGTTTTTTTGATACTTCACGAATAACTTCTGAGGCATGTGTTTTAAGATAGCTAATTGGTTTTATTGCTTCACTGTATTTCATTTTTCACCTTATTTATTACGACTATAATATAGTCTGTATATTGGTCTTTTTCAAGGACGCTTTAATGGGTATCTAACGTTTGAACTCACTGGTTTTTACGAAGCGCAGTGGAGTAAAAATCCAGTGCAGTGATTTGTTATGTGTTTTCTTTTCAATCTCACATCTTAACGGTTTGTGTATGAGTAGTAGCGGGTTCTTTGTCGCAAATATATAAATTTAACACTAACCTTATTTTTGTGTTTTATTTTTCGTTTATGCACTAACTCCGCTATTATTTATACACGTTGTTATGCGTTCGTCTTCACTTAAATTTTATGAGGTTGCTGTCTGGGTGATATTTTTTCCACGAGAACCAATATTCATCTGAAAGGGCTATTGGGACAAGATTTTCACCAATTTCCCCTGTTATATATTTTCCCCTGATGTCCCATTCAGTTCCAGTGGTTTTGTCAATCAGTTTGTTGTCTTGAAAATCAATGTTCAAATCATAATTGTTTAGAATAGTTCTAAATCCATTGACCGCTTGATCAATAGCAATTAGTACAAATTTACTTTCGGTATTTTCAATAATCTTCTTTGATAAAATTTCCTTTTTAAGATAGACAACTTGTTCATTTATAGAGGTGTCAATAATTCCAATAACACGTGTTCGTGATGGAAAAGTTTTATCTCGGTTTTTTGCCGAAAGTCCAGGTGTTGATTCAGAGGCTATAATTTTTTTCCAAATTCCAGGAATGGGCAATTGAAATTCCTTGAAATCGTTTTTAGTAACTAATGCCACTTGGGGGAAGGGGTTTAATTTCTTTACTTCTTTCCATGAAAGTATTTGAAATGGAATCATTGTCAATTCATATGGATGCAATTTGCCAATGATAGATTGAAATGTAGCTTGTTGGAAGAATGTTTTTGTTTTTCTGTCCGCTACAATCATGTTGGCATCTTTAAATGAACCAACAAATAAAGGGCCGATGTTAGTAACATCAAATGGAATAATACTACGACACATAGCACAATAAGTTAATGCAACCATTTTCGTATTAAATTTATCATTGATGATATGATGGTGTATAACATAATCTAAAGGATAACATTTTGTAACACCTTCGTATTCTATAACAGCCAATTCCATATCGTTCTCAATAGGAAATTTTGCTGTGTCATCAGCCATAGCAGGGAAGTCAACTGCTTGAAATGCTTTTTCTTGATGCATTTTATAGGTTAATACTATCGCCAATCCTGTTATCAGTAATGGAGCGATTGCCCATAGCGGGAAATGGTTTGACTGATTAGTATATATTATTATCCATACAACAAGAATGAATAAAATAGACCAGTTAATAGGCTTGCGAATGAAATAATGATAATACAGCCATTTTGTTGGGAAAGTTTCAATCAATGCCATATAAATTGCAGCTGTTCCAATTGATAATGCAATAAATGCTAAAATGTAGAAAATCAATATTATCATAGTTTACTCCTTAATTCGGAATGATTTTAGTTTTTTTGTTTGACACATAACGCAAAGCTATCCGGCGGAATTCATTTCTCTTTAACACTTTTACACATTAACACTTTAACACGCCGCCGAAAGCGGATTCTCGTCCGGTGCAGCAGAATGTTAGCACTATTCTAATTACTACCAAGGAACTATTTCACCTTTATAGTCTATGAATTTACCGTTATGTTGAGATCCTAATCCATTTATGACCTTTATCATTCCTTCCACGCTTTCTTTCGGACTCAACGGTGCTTTGTGCCCAGTCATGTCAGTCCTGACAGAACCAGGATGCATTAAAACAAAAGTGAAACCCTGCGAAACAAACTCAATGGATAAATTCTTTGTGAGCATATTTAAGGCCGCTTTACTTGCCCGGTATCCATAGCCAGTACCCTTCACATTATGAGATATACTTCCTAATTTGCTGCTGATATTGATGACTAACTTCCGATTTCCTTTCTGCAAGTTAGGCAATAGGGATTTAATTACGAGGAGGGTTCCAATACAGTTAACCTGAAAGTGCCAGTTCACCTCGCTCATTTTCAATGAATGAAATTTGTTGTCACTAACACCGACACCTGCATTATTTATTAATATATCTACAGGAATTTCTTTCAATCGGTTGGTAAACTGATCAAGACTAGCAGGTTTCGTGATATCCAATGCTTCAATACGAATATTAAGCTTCTGTAGTTCAACAGCTTTTTCGGGATTCCGGGCTGTTGCAATAATGTTTACTTTTTGTTTCTTAAGCTGACTAGCCAATTCCAAACCGATACCACGGTTCGCACCAGTCACTATGAAGGTCAAACCCGATAGTTTATTTTCAATATTCTTCATCTTACTGAAGTTTAAAATCAGGATTATACAGTGATACGTTTCCGATCTTTATATGGTGAGAGCTTCTCAGTAACCTTCTCGGCAAATTGGAACGAAGTCATTGATCAGGATAACCATCCAATCATAGCTAGACGTCTATGATTAAACCTTCCCAAGCACATAGTACCTTTGTCTCAACACCTTTATTTTTAAAAAATGTTTGAGCTTCCTGTTGAATTTGTTCCAACTGGGAGTCACTACGGTCAGGATCATGATGGAATAGGACCAAAGTGCCTATTTCAGCGTCCAAGGCGAGTTGTTCTACTTGGGATATGAGCGAGTGTCCCCAACCGTGTTTATGGGGCATATCCGGTTCCGAATACTGAGCATCATGAATCAATACATCTACTCCTTGGCAGAACTGTACCCATTCGTCGTAACTCGTTTGGACTTTACCAGGTGGTTCTAATTCGTTATCGGTAATATAGGCGCAGGATAAGCCATCTTCTTCTAGTCGGTAAGCATACCCTCCACCAGGGTGATTTAATGGTTTCCTTTTGATATTTATTCCGTGGCTATGCAATTCTGGTTCAATATTTTCCAGGATACACTTTGCTTTGGAAGGTAATTGTTTCGCATCTACAGGGAAATGTGCTCCATCCATCTGATCCAGTAAGGAACATAATTGATCCTTGATTCCTGCTTCACCGGAAAATATATAGATTTGACGCTCTTTTTGGTAAATCGGAATAAAAAACGGATAACCCTGTATATGATCCCAGTGACTATGGGTTAGTAATATAAAAATTGGATCGTTGGTTTGGATTAGTATTTGACCAAGTGGGCGCATACCGGTACCCGCGTCAAAAATAATATTTTTCCCATTATTCAATATGACATGAACACAAGAAGTATTTCCACCAAATTTTACTGTATCAACACCTGGGGCGGGTATTGATCCTCGTACTCCGTAAAAAGTAATCTTCATGGTGTCTCCTTTCTCCTCTATGGCTTGTAGAAAAGTAAACTTGAGGAAGTAGCCTAGCGGAAAAGCTCCGTGGCACACTCCACATTACCATTTTTCTGAATTTAATACCTAATCGTGCTACAAACTTGTGAATTCACGCTACAGATATTTCCCGTCCAGTGGAGTGAGGGTTAGCATGCATAATTATTGAAGCTTCATTCGAAACGATTTCTGTTTCCCACTGATTACCCGAATAATATGAGCAATAATATTTATTGCCCCAACTTTATCGTAAACCATCATAATTAAAAGTGCACGTGTGGCCTCGAATGGAAAAACCTTATTTACTTTTGAGATCTTTTCACGTTTATCTTCATCTCGATGATATTCGTAAGCATTTAACCAGTCATTTAGAAATTCATCTGAATTAAGTGATGTATTATTCGCTGTAATCTGAATCATTCCGCTGATTTTTTCACCTTTATAATAACTGCGAACGGATTTTAAAAAATGTCTAAAGTGATTATTGTCGAAATTTTTACTAAGGATATTCAATATCCTATAGAAATTCGTCCCCTCTTTCTTAAGAAAAAACGGTCTGAGTCTATGCAATAGAGCAGATATTTTATCATCAGAAGGTAAATTTGTAGAAAAATTAAAACCTAAGTCTTTATTATAGTTAATTGTAAGTCCTCCAGGTCCACCATCCTTTAGTAAATCCACTTTAGCTAGTTCACAAACAAATTGCTCATACCGTAGTAATAAATCAACTTCTGCATCTGAAAATTCACCAACAATATTTATCGGTTTATCATCACTATTTATATCAAGTGTAAGTTTCGCTTGTTTACTCATATTGTACTACATTGCCTTATGCATGCTAACGATATCTATGTTCCTCTTTGCCGGAAGGCAAAACATTGGTAATGTTTTAAGCAAACTATCCCCAAACCAACAAAGAGGAACAAGAATGAATACGA
>VAOY01015705.1_pt1 | contig 97574 bp, 84 predicted proteins | sample 3393881 | NCBI WGS metagenome assembly VAOY01 (sample SAMN08290430, study PRJNA428436) | hydrothermal vent metagenome | isolation source: Deep-sea hydrothermal vent chimney | place: Indian Ocean: Southwest Indian Ridge
TGGTGTCCGAAGAACTATCGGAATCGGTGTCCGAAGAACTATCGGAATCGGTGTCCGAAGAATTACCGGAATGGTGTCCGAATGTTACCGGAATTTCCACATAAACAAAATACAATTCAGTTTATCTTTAGAATATAGCCTTTATATTTTAAGGAACAATGATTGAAGTCCTTGCTGAAAGTACCGGATTTGAGTAAATAGTCCTTGCACTTAATACCATGTTGCAGTGTTTGATATTATGTCAATCTACCATGCTGGACAGTCGATTAATTATGTATTGAGTTTATAACTAGTCAATGAATTCCGATATTGTCGACTACAAAGCCATTTTCCTATTTACCAAAATATTCTAATTTTTAATTGATACAAATTATATTCAAGTTTACATTTCGTAGTGTAAACTACAGAACGGAGGCATAATATGCATGCTACTTCCAAAGATTTAAGATTTCACTCGAAAGAATTATTGGAATCTGTTGATCGGGGTGAAGAAGTCATTATCACCTATCGCGGCAAACCTCGCGCAAAACTTATTCCTTTCCAAAATGGAAAAACCGGTTTTGATGAAGAAGAAAATCAACTTTTCGGTATTTGGGAGGATAATGACACTATACAGAATGTTGACGAATATGTCCGTAAAATACGGAAAGGCAGATATTGATACTTATTGATACTGATGTGCTTATTTGGTATATGCGTGGAAATCAAAAAGCATTTAAACTAATTGAAAACCTAAACGGTTTTTTTATTTCAGTCGTAACGTATATTGAGCTGCTGCAGGGTATGCGCAATAAAGGGGAATTAATCGAATTTAGGAAAGCCATTAGAAATTGGAATTGTAAGTTAATTCAAATCAATGAAGAAATTTCTGCAAAGGCGATGTTTTATATTGAGCGTCATTATCTAAGCCATTCCCTGCAATTGGCAGATGCTTTGGTGGCAACAACTTCTCTGGTAAACGGCTTAACGATGATAACCGGAAATGATAAACATTTTAAGATTATCAAAGAGTTGGAAATAAAACAGTTCAGGCCAAATTAACGCAACCCTGACTTTTGATTTTTATTGTATTTACAGAAATTTTTCTTCAAATTTGTTTAATCTTATTTATGATATGTTGTTATGTATGAATATAGATATAATAATCTTTATCGGGGTATATAAACGATGGAAACGAGTATAAATCCCGGAATTTTACGTCATAACAAACGCATAATTATAGTTATACAGCACTATTCAGATAGATAAAATCATGACTAAATTAGTTGTAGACCCAGAAATTCAAAAAGAAGCACTTGAAGTTCTTGAAAATTGTCGGAAAAATATTCAGGAGAAGTACCTTTCTCTAAGGTACGTTTACACGAACCACTATGACTTTCCCGAGCTCGACCCTTTGCGACATGAAATTGTTTTAGCCCTAATATTTGGGTTGAATCAAGCGGCAATAACTTTGACCAACCATTTGTTAGAAAGTGCCCTGAAAAATTTTCTGATAGCTTTCCATTCAAGAGATTTAAAAGTTGGTTCTTCTCAAACAGGTGTCCTAAGTTTAATAGCAGCAACTAAACCTGCGCAAAAAAAGTATGGTTCGATGAATCTGTACGATACAATCGAGGAAACCTTTAAAGCAAATTTAATTGGTGAAGATGATAAACAATTATTGCATCGGTTTAGAAAGTATATGAGAAACGCATACGGGCATGCCGACAAATCGAAAACTTTCCGAGGATCCCATACGACTGTTCAAGGTATAACCATTAATGAGGATGGACTCAAAACTGATAAACCAGTGGATGTTGGAATAGAAGACCTACTAGTTGGACAGGGCATATTTCAAGCAACTATGGCAGAGAGAGATGCGCCTATGTATTTCCTAGAAATTGACAAAATTATAAGAATGCTGATGGAAAGTGTATTTCCAGGGTATTCAGACGATCAGATAGCCGATAATGAATAAACTGCTGTATAACAATGCTAGCACCTGACACCTTAAGCGAGTAGCGAGATTTTAAGTTTTGTACAATTGGGAAAGTATTTTGGAAATAAAAAAGTTAAATCAAATACAAACCGGCGCAGGTGAAGCTGTCCGTTAGGCAACTGAAAGAATGTCAACTATGAATAGAGAAAATAGAGATTATACGTCGGAAGAATTTAGATGTAATTATTGTAGTAATTATTCGCCGATGATTATTCAAACTACTTGCCTCTATAAGAAGAAACATCTCGAAGACAAAACAGGTTATCCGTGGGAAGATGGAGATTTATATTCAATTCTTGAGTGTCCAGCTTGTCACAAAATAACCGTTGCAGTCTCTAGTTGGCACGATGGAATTGAAAGTGAAAGTGAAATCAGTTACAAAGTGCTTTACCCCTCTGAAGAAAAACTTCCAATTGGATTACCTGATAAAATAAAAAAAGGATATGAATCTGCACAAAAAGTGAAAAGTATTGATGCTAATGCTTATGCTGTTTTAATGAGAAGAAATCTTGAGCTAATTTGTGAAGATCGAAAAGCAGAAGGAGATAATCTTTATAAAAAATTAGAAAACCTCGCTGCGAAACATGATATCCCCCACAATTTGGTGGATGTTGCTCATGGCTTAAGAAATTTAGGTAATGTGGGTGCTCATCCATTACTTGGCGAATTAAGCGAAAAGGAAATTCCAATTCTAAGCGCATTAATTAATGCAATATTGGAATATGTGTATAGCGCACCGCACTTAGCACAAACCGCTAGAATCAAATTCGATCAATTGAAGAATGACACTTGAATTGTGCTTCACAATATTCTAGTTGCCCCAGTCAACCTGACACAAAAACTTGGTAGCATGGTTTTGCAATTCAAAGGGTTTTGATCCTCATTATGTTCAGTGGTCAACAAAAGTTCAGTCAAGTTTGTGCAGGTTACTTTTTCCGCTACCAATATGCATGACGCAATTAGTATAATCACTACAATCTTCGGGTGTATTTCAATATCAGTAGTTTCAAAGTGGAGTAGATGGGTTTATAAATACAAATTCGCTGTTAAAGCTCCTATGGTATTTTCGAAGAATCCTCTAGTTTATTGGTCATTACCTATTGCCATATTTTTCTTGACTCTAATGTTGGGATCAATTCCATTTCCTTATTTATTATTTGTATATGGTATATCGATGGAAACAGGCCAAATCATTGCTAAGAGAGAATACATCAATAAAATAGCTGAATTCATAATAAAAGATGATGGAACGACATTTAAAGAAGCAATTGCAAAAGCAAAAAGGCTAGAGAAGGCTACAAAACTATGGCGTAAATATTAGTGCAAATTTGGATTTCTAAATAACATTACGAGAATATCCTTTTTGGATCCAGAAAATACTAAACAGAAATTGGATAACAAAAGCCATTTGTAAACCTATTAATCCATCTATTTGGAATGTTCAGACATCCTACTGCCAACGAGCCAAGAATTGAGTTTGATAATTGAAAAAGAAGATGGATTGGATGATTTTGGTAGTCGGGTTAGTAGTGGCGTATATTTCTACACGCTTGTTGCTAAAGGTATTAATGAAAGGTGCGGAATAATGTTATATTTAAACTGCTCGAATGTGATTTTAATGCTAAGTAATATAAAAACTGGAAATTTGAAAAAGGGAATGACTTGTAGTTGTAAGTTTCACGCAGGTTATCTCGTTAGGCATGAAATAACAAAATGGATGCAAATACTGTAACTTTGTTTGTTGGTCTTGGCGGAATATTCGCAACGCTTATATCAAGTGGACTGGGCCTTTATTTCATATCAAAAGCACGTAGTTCACCTCTGCGAGAACTACTCTATGCAAAGCAAATTGAGCTAATAGTTTCCATAATATCAAAGATTGGAAGAACTCGTGTTTATGTAACAATATTAGCTGGGGAGGATTCAACATTTAAGAAACACGCTAGAGAAGATTTGGGTGAATGCGTCAAAACCCTATCTGAGATTACTGAAGAAGGGGCGGCGATATTACCAACAGAGTTATGGGTGGAGGTAAAAAAACTTTCCAGTCATGTCACAACGATTGCTGTGGAGTATGACGAAAATGGAGCAATCGATTCAGAGCAAATGATTAAGATTATTGCAATGGAAACAAAGGTAGCGCTGGTCGCCCGTTCAGTGCTTGGTGTGGATGAACTTACCGAAGAAAGTATCAAAATATTTTCGAGTAAAAAAGAGTTTGAGAGGTTAGCAAACATTGAAGTGTCTAGCTTTGAAGATATGGCAAGAGACAAAAATGCCTAACAATCAATCAACCTGACGTGAAATGATGGAAACATGAATTCAATGATTGGAAGTTTAGCAATCGTAAATTTGAAAAGAGAAAGCCCTACGGTAATAAATTTCACGTCGGTTACTTATTCCGAAAGGTGGCTATTTAATTATGGCTTTAAAGGAGAAACTTTATGAAATGGTTATTGTTTGTTCCTTTGGTTCTTTTAAGCGTATGGGTTTCAATTAGATTAGTATCACAAGTTCCTGAGGTTATTTTATTAATTCATATTATAATTCTTATTTCAATAATTCCAATCTCCTATTATTTTTATAAAATAGAGTTAATATACAAAAGTAGTCATCGTCTCATATCTAAGAGAAATCTACTAATTGGCATATTGGCGTGTAATAGTATAGTTTTTTTGGTAATTGGCGATGAAACTCTTACCAGTTTCGGCCAAAAATATATAAAGGGTTTCAGTTATCAAAGAGGAGTTGTGGAATATTTAGAAGGCGCTGGAAGAATTGAAAATGAGGCTGATATTCTTATATATGGTTCAGATTATCCCCTATTAGATTTTTTAATGAATTACTTACAGAGTATTATTATCGCTCTGACCATACTAATATGGTGGATAATATACAAAAAATATGAAGTTGGAATCTTAGATTCAAAGTTATTGGAAAGAGATGGAACACTCTAATCTTGGAAATTTGTACATTCATTATAATATTTAGAAATATATGAAACTATACACAATAGTAAAATAGCATGTAAAACTCAATAAACTATCAATAACCACTCATTTAACAACTATTCAAATCTTAAAGATTCTATGGGATCTAGATTTGCTGCTCGCCAAGCCGGATAAATACCAAATCCAATTCCAATTACGGAACAAACTACTAAACCATAAATAACCCAATCCATTGGAATCACAGCAGGAATATTCAAGAAAAGCGCTACTGCATTTCCACCAATCACTCCCAGCAAAACACCTATAATCCCCCCAATTTCACTTAAGAAAACAGCTTCAGCCAGAAACTGTGTAATAATATCGCGTTTGTTCGCGCCGATGGCTTTACGGATTCCGATTTCTTTAATCCTTTCGGATACAGACACTAACATAATATTCATGATACCAATGCCGGCAACGAGCAAAGCAATGATGCTGATAACAAAAGCGAAAATTTTTACTCCACCCGTAAATGCCCCAAACGTGTCTAATAGTTGAGCATTGGATACCACTTCAAAGTCATTTTCCTCATCCGGAGACACCCGACGGATGGTACGCATAATACCGACTGCTTCATCCAGTGTTTTATCATAGAGTTCTGCAGAAGGCGATTCGATTGTTATACTTAAAGACGTCCGGTAATGGGCAAAATGATGTAAATAAGTTGTAATGGGAATGATGACATAATTATCCTGACTTTGGCCAAAAGCCTGCCCTTTTCTTTCAGCAATCCCTATGACTAAAAATTCAATTCCTTCAATGGTAATATGCTTCCCAATGGCGTACTCAAACGGAAACAGCTGATCCAATGCATCACCGCCAAGAACGACGATTCTTCTTCCATAGTGAACGTCGTCATGGGTTACATTACGTCCTTCATCAATAAATGTATTATAGGTTCTGGCCGTCCACTCATCTCCGGCGAAGAGGGCAATATTACGCTTTGCCTGGTTATCTTTATACTTAATGCTCTTCCCCCAGGCATCCCCTTCTACACTGACATATTCTGCTGTTTTTATCCGTTCACGTAGTTGCTCATATTGATCATATGTAATGCTTTTGCGTTTTCTATATTTCTCCCAAGATCCATGCCCACCGATATGAATGGCCGGAGATTTTTGAAATGAAAATGTATTGGCGCCAAACACATTCAACCCTGATTGAATGGATGATTCCATGGTCGTAATTGCTGTCATAACACCGATCACTGAAAATACGCCGATAGCAATCCCCAACAATGTCAATGAAGAGCGTAATTTATTATCGCGGATAGACTGAAATGCCATCCGAAGACTTTCTTTCAGCGTATTTTTAAAATGTCCCTTTTTTACCGTTTTTCCCATATCCTAATCCAACTCACTCATAACGCAATGCCTCGATTGGGTCCAAACGAGCAGCCTTGTATGAAGGCGCCAACCCGGCTATAATTCCAACAGCTGAACTTATAACTAACGAAATGACAGCCAATGTAATTGGCATTGTTGATGGAAATATATATTTATCAATCAAGAAGCTTCCTCCTAATGCTAGGGTCACACCCACAAAACCACCGAACAGACATATGAATAATGCTTCAAGTAAAAACTGCCGCATAATGGATCCTGGTGTTGCGCCGATGGCTTTTCGTACGCCTATCTCCCTCGTTCGTTCTTTTACGGATACAAACATAATATTCATGATCCCAATTCCACCCACGACCAATGATAGTACAGTAATAAAAATACCTGTCCCGCCTATAGCCAGTTTCATGGTTTGATACTGCTGGCGAAAAGCGCCTTGCTGATTGATTGCAAAATCGTTTTTTTCTTCAGGATGCAGGCCTCGCAATCGGCGCAAAATGGCTGTAATATCATCTTTAGCATCTTCGATATGTTCTGGATCAACTTTTACCTCCAACCGCATCCAGCCTCGACGGGAAAATAAACGCTGATAAGTTCCAAACGGAATAATGGCACGATTATCAATATTAAACATTCCCAGGAATTTTCCCTGTTTTTCCGCAACACCAATCACTCTAAATACATAATGCCCCATTTTTACTTTCTGATTAATTGGATTTTCATTTTCAAACAAAACATTGGCCACATCATATCCAATTACAATTACACGCGCGCCGCTTCGATCTTCGCCTTCCGTAAAAAATCGGCCGTCATCAATATTTAAGAAAGCCGTTTGCATAAATTCTGCTGTTGTGCCAAGTATGTTAATACCCACGGCTGTTTCTTTTCCTCTTGAAATATCAGCCGTTCGCATAGCGACAGGTGCAGCAGCCTGGACATATTTGCTTTGCGATTTGATTTTTTCAATATATTCAACTTTTAAATCCGGTCGGTTCCGTACCTCCCACCATTCCTGATCACCAAACCATTCATGCTTTGCGATATATAAAACATCTTTCCCTAAAAATGACATACTTTTCTCAAAGGAACGGTCCAATCCTGAAATAAGAGTTCCCATAAGCGTGACGGCTAATATTCCAATCACAATACCTAATGTTGTTAATCCTGCGCGGAGTTTATTACCCCAAATTGCATTTAATGCCATGCGCGTCGTTTCAACTAAGGCAAACATTTTTTAAGCAGGTATGTGTGATTTATGAGTAGTTTTATTGAATTTTGGTCTATTATTTTTCACATCTTCCTTAATCTTTCCATCGAGAATGTGCAAAGTCCGATGTGCATGTTCAGCAATATAAGCTTCATGTGTAACAAGAATGACCGTGTTACCTTCATCATACAGGTCATCTAATACTTTCATTATCTCAACACCACTCTTTGAATCAAGGTTTCCCGTCGGCTCATCTGCCAAAATAATAGATGGGTTTGTGACCAATGCCCTGGCAATAGCGACTCTCTGGCGCTGGCCTCCGGAAAGCTCATTTGGCTTATGATGCATTCTATCCGTAAGACCTACTTTTTCTATGGCAATTTTTGCTTTTTCCAAACGATCTTCTCTTGGAATATTCGCATAAATAAGCGGTAACTCGACATTCCGGAGCGCTGTTAATTTCGGCAGCAGATTGAAGGTCTGAAAAACAAACCCTATTTTTCGATTACGGATGGAGGCTAATTGATTATCATCCATTTCGTGGACTTTTTCTCCCTCAAATTCATACGTGCCTTCTGTGGGTGAATCCAAGCATCCGATCATATTCATCATTGTGGATTTTCCGGAACCGGATGGTCCCATAATAGAAATATATTCATTATAATTGATAGTGAGATCCACACCATCAAGCGCCCTGACGATTTCTCCCCCCACGTCATAATAACGTTTTACACCACGCAATTTGATCATATCAGCCATTATTCATCTTCATCCAACGCTACAACCATATTGTGTTTTAAATCTCTACTGATTGCTTTGTAGCTACCGGTTACAACTCTCTCACCTTCTTCAATTCCGCTAATGATTTCATAGTGTGTTTCGCTGCTGATACCCCCCTTTATTGGTTTACCTACGGCAAATGGTCCTTTCTTTTTTCTACTGGTTTTCTTATCTCCGGCAGGCTCATCTTGTACTACAAATACCAATTCGACTAATTCTTTTTTCTTTTTCCCACTGCGATACTTTTTATCTTCATCAGATTTATCGGATTTCTTTTTAAAATTCAATTCATTTTCGTACCCTTCATAACGAACTGTCAAACTTTGAATCGGAATGGTCAGCACATCGTTTCTAATATCGGTAATAATATTCGTATTTGCACTCATTCCCGGTCGAATTTTGGGATGAACTTCCATCATGCGTACTTTCACCTTAAAATTAGTTACCTGTTCCTGCGTCCCGAAATTAGATGTTTCAGCAACATGTGCGATTTCACTGACGATTCCGTAAAATAGTGTATCCTGAAATGCATCCACTTCAATTTCAGTCGTATCGCCGATGGATAAAAAAATCACATCATTTTCATTTACGTCAACTAACACCTCCATTTGGGTCAGATCTGCTATGGTCATCAATGCTTCAGCCTGGAACATACTACCGACAGCCATTTCACCAATTTCCTTATTAATTTTCGTCACAACACCGTCTGTTGGGGCAGTCATTTTCAACTTAGACAACTCATCTTCTCTGGATATTAAAGCTGCTTTTGTCTGCCTGACCTGATTGACGGCTAATTCATATTGTGCTGTAATGGATTCAAGTTCCTGTTCAGAAATCAACCTTTGTTCGTAAAGAGATTCCATACGTTTCTTTTGGGCAGCTACTTGCTTCAGACTGGCCTCAGCGGAATTCACTGCTGATCGTGCTTGATCTGTTGCTGCTAAATGCTGTTTTTCGTCCAGCGTGATGAGTAGTTGTCCTGTTTTCACGTGATCGCCTTCTTTAACAGTAATTTTTGTAACCCATGCTGATGTTGTGGCGCTGATCTTAATTTCTTTTACCGGTTGTATTTTCCCGCTGGCATTCACTTTGTGAATCACCGTGCCCTTCTTCACCTCTTCCACTTCTACCTTAATTATTTGGTCGTCTTTTTTAAATATATTTGCAACGATGATGATTATGAGTAGTACAGCGGCACCGCTAATAATGAGTATTTTTTTCTTATTTTTTTTGGCCAATGGGAATCTCCTAATTATCTGTAATCTTGATCAAATGTTCCTAATATCGCTCTCAATTGGGCTTCCTGAATCCTGGCATCATATTTTGTTGTTACCAATGAACTTCGAGCCTGGCTTACGGAAACCTGTGCATCCAATACTTCTAAAATAGTCAAAGACCCAAGACTATACATTTCCTGAACCAATTTTAAATCTTCTTCCGCAGAAGCTAAAATTTGTTCATTTAAGGGAATAAGTTCCTGATAATCTTCAATTGAATTGAGCAAATTTTCTAGTTGAACTTGTAAATTGTTTTTTTGAGTTATATAATTGTATTGTTGTTTGCGGATCGTCAACGCCGCTTGCTGTTGCCTTGATGAAAGGCTATAACCTGTGAATATGGGAACAGAAAAAGATAATGAAACAGTTGATGACCAATTGTCCATTTTGGTCAACTCTTCAAATTCCTCAGTCGTAGAACCGTATCTCATGGAAGCGCTCAAATTTGGAAGACGTGTCCCAAATAATAGTTTTCTATTCAATTCTGTTCCGGCAATCTGAGACATGGCCACTAATAAAGTTGGATTGTATTCTTCCATTTCAGTTATGGACTGTTCCAAATTCGGCAATAAAAGATGCGGCCTGTTAAAATCGATAATTGTAAAATTGACTTGTGCTCCCACTAAACCCATACTGTTGCGCAAATTTAATTCTGCATACCGCATGCTTGTTTCTTTGATGAGAATATCAGTTTTTGATCTGCCCAATTGAACTTCTGCTTTCAACAGATCGGTTTTTTTCACAGCTCCCAATTCGAACTGCAGTTTCACCAAATCAATTTGTTGCCTGGCAAGTTCTAACGTTTTTATTGATACTTCCAATAATTGCTGCGCCTTGAGAAATTCATAAAATGATTGATGGACATCCAGAACCACCAAAATCATTTGCTGGCGTGCAGATTGCTTTGCAATAGTTAGATTATTATTTGCCGACCTGATTTGGTTCAGCCATTGTCCTCCATCATAAATGGTCTGACTTACTGAAACGGAAGATCCGAAGGAATTCGAAATACCGCCATAAGGAGAGGACATTATCAAAGTAGTGTCTGGTAATTCAAAAGAAGAAATTGCCGTTCCTTCCTGTGTATTTGTCTCACTCCATGAATTACCATAACTAATGGATGGCAGAATGTGACTCAACGATCCTTTTTTACCTGCTAAAGCTGATTGAATGTCTAATGCCGCAGACTTTAGGGTTTCTTTGTTCATTAATGCAATTTCAACGCATTCTTTTAACGAATAAACTTGAGCTTCAAGATGAACGAATGAGAACAATAAAAATAAAAGGAATAATTTTTTCATAATATTATGTAAACATTGACCCTATTAATGAGAAAAAGGTTGTCAGTAAAATCCAATAAATTATCAACGCGATTAAAAATGGCTTTATCTCCCGTTGATATAATACACTCATTCCAACGGCAAGTAGAATAATGCGCCATAAGGAGAAAAGATCCATTCCGCTTAAAAAATTGTAAATAAAATCACCCTGCTCCCCGATGCCTAACAGACCCAACCCGGTTTGAATATTTATTCTCCACTGAGTGATCATTAATGGTACTTTCACTAACGATTCTAAAACAGCGATCATGTAAGTATAAGAAGTCATTACCAGAACATTCCCAAACGATGATTTTCCACCAAAAAAGAAGTTGCCGATCATCAGCACAATCAATGACATTAGCAAAATTCTAACAGGTGTTGACAGTGCGCTGGATGAATATCCCATAACTTTCATCGATGTTGACGGATTGTGGATTTTTTCCAAACTATCGTACAGCATTTCCTCCCTCTGCTCTTCGGAAATTTTAGAACTATCCAAAATAAATTTTTCCGTTTGCACTAATTGAACTTCCACAAGCAAATCTTTTAATATAACCATGCTGCCTAACCCAACTATAGCTGTAATGAATATGGGCAATATTGCATCTTGCCAATGTTTACGTTCAAGAAGTGAAGTAAAGACCTCCCTCGGTTCAAAAAACACGTTAAAAAGGTTCATTATTATTTATTCCTTAATTATTTTGCTAGGATGTCGTCTTTAATTTTATTTACATATTTTTTTGCCGATTCATAATCATTATCAATCTCTCCATTCAGAATCGCTTCTTCAATCGCATTTTTTATCTCACCCACTTTTTTACCCTCTTTCAGAGCGCAGATCTTCATAATTTCATCTCCTCGAACCGGTGATTGAAACGACTTCATTTTATCTCGCTCATCGACATCAGACATCTTCTTTTCAACTATTTCAAAATTTTTCATATATTTTGTTAGTCGATGAGGGTTACGTGTCGTGATATCAGCCCGGCACAGAATCATCAGATCGTCCAAGTCGTCACCGGCAGAAACCATTAGTCTTCGGACAGCTGAATCAGTCACTTCATTTTTCACTAGACTAATAGGGCGTAAGTGCAGTATTGTTAGATTTTTTAAATAATTTTTCAGCTCATTCGATAGTTTCAATCTCTTGGCAACTTTTTCCAGCATACGTTCTCCAACGGCATCGTGACCGTGGAATGTATATCCCTTTTGACGATTGACTTTTCGTGTAACCGGTTTGGCAATATCGTGAACGAGAGCTGCAAACCTCAAATCCATTTTATCGGAAAGTTTGGCAGAATTATCAACAACTTGCATGGTGTGATAAAATATATCTTTATGATGCCACTCCTTTGTTTGCTCCAGACCGTCCATTGCATCTATCTCCGGGAAAACATATTTCATCAATCCGGTTTTTTGCATAATAATTAATCCAACAGATGGCTGGCCTGTTGAAAGAGTTTTTAATAATTCTTCTGTGATACGTTCCTGCGAAACAATGCCGATTCTGCTTGCTTGTTTTTTGATGGCTTCATAACATGCATCATCCAAATCAAAATTCAGGGCTGAAGCGAAATAGGCAGCCCGCATCATTCGCAACGGATCTTCATTAAATGTTTCCTCAGGATCCAGAGGAGTCTTTAATAATTTGGACTGTATATCGGCAATTCCGCCATGGGGGTCATGGAGTTCACCAAAACGTTCTGGCTGGAGATCTACTGCCAAAGCGTTGACTGTAAAATCTCTTCTTATGAGATCTCCCTTCAGATCAGTATATACAACTTCTTTTGGCTTTCTGGAGTGGTCATCGTAAGATTCTGTTCGGGCAGCTGCTACTTCCAAAGGTATCTTATTGTAAGGAATTTTAGCTGTTGAAAATTTGGGGAAGGGAACAATTTTTTTAACCTTCAGTTTATCAGCTAAATTCCGGGCATATTCAATACCATCACCCACAACCATGAAATCAATCTCTTTCAATTTTCTACCCAGAAAAACATCTCGTACATAACCACCCACAACATAAACATCGACATTGAGTTTTTTACCAAGTTCACCGGCTGTTTTTAAAACATTATAGCCGATTTTGTTATCTTCGAGTAGGTGGTGGATGTTTGTCATATTAACCAAGAATTTACGGAAATTGATCTACAACAAACAGGGTAAGTGGTAGGCGGTTTGTTCCACTGCCGATAGCCAATGTAATTGGTTATTCGCTGATTGTTTTGTCTCTTTTTTGGACGACGATACGAAAGCACCTTAACACATTAATACTATTATTTTCAGTTGTTCTGCTTGATAACTTCCTCTATTTTCATACACTAAAGTCATGAAACAGATTTTCATAAGCTTCCTGCTTAACTGTCTTGTCTACGGACAATTCGGAAACGTAAAAGTGGTTTTTGACAACCAACTTTTGAAAGTGTATGAACAGCAAAATGTCTTTCCGTTACAACAGGACATTGCTCGTTTTATCGCATCCACTCGCTGGGATGAAGAATACAGCGATCTAAATATACCATTACACATTCAGTTTATATTCGAAGGCGCTGCGCAAAAAGGTGCTCAGGAAACATATCTGGCTCAAGTATTATTTTCGAATGGGACCGATCAACGTTTTTTTGATAAATCTGTTCAGTTTCCTTATGGACAAGGAGGAACTCTATATTTTGACATAGTATTGTTTGATCCTCTTGCAAGTCTCCTGGCGTTTTATACGAATCTTATTCTTGCTGGAGAAATGGATACATATGAACCTATGGGGGGCACTCGTACCTACGAAATCTCCAGGGAAATTGCTCTTCGTGGTACCGCTAGCGAATATTCCAGAGGTTGGTCTGACAGGGCTAAACTTGTGAATGATATGAGCACAAACTATGGTCTTCGCAAAGCAAAATTCTCTTACTTTTATGCCATAGATTTATTTAAAAATGGGGAACTGGATGATGCTGTTAAAGAGTTTGGGAATATGATAAAAGGGTTGGATGAAGTATATGATCGTTTCTCAAAAGAGCACTATACATCCTTGTTTCTCAAAGCACACGCTAATGACTTGGCAAAAATGTTGCAGTTATTGGGTCGGAAAAATATGCTGAAGGATATGATGGAACTAGACCCGGATAATTTGGAGATTTATCAAGCTGCACTAGATTAAAGGTCAGTGAATTTTTTAATACCACGGATATAGTAAGCATAAACGATGCTTCCACGATAAAACTGCTTTAACATTTCTCTATCGTTTTTTCTTCTCAATTTTTTAACTAATTGTCGTTTTTTATAAATAGTATGTGGATGCATCAGCAGCCACCAGAGAGATTTAAACACCGCGCTAAAGTGTTTCAGATCCCATTTAACAAGGGCATATGCAATCGTCACTAATTCTAAAGCAAAACGAACAGGCAATAAATAAAGAGTTAGCGGAAGATTATAATTTGTAAGCATCATGAAAAATGAATTGCGGTGATTTAAATAATATTTTCGGAAAGAATACATCGGGAGAGAAACAGCATTCTTATGATATACAACTGCATTTGGTTCAAAAACAATGTGCATACCCATTAGCTGAAGCCGCCAGCATAAATCAATCTCTTCCTGATGAGCGAAATATGTTTCATCAAATCCAAATGCAGCTTCAAAAGCAATCTTTTTAACCATGAAGGCAGTCCCGGAAGCCCAGAATATTTCTGCTTGTTTATCATATTGGCCATTATCTTCTTCCTGTTCTAAAAAAATCCTTCCTTTGGCAAATGGGTAGCAAAACAAATCCAGATGCCCCCCTGCGCCACCGGCATAATCGAATAATTTTCGCTCATAATAATTACGGATTTTTGGTTGTACGGCTGCGACATTATCTTTTCCCTCGACTGCTTTTGCTAAATATCCCAGCCATTCTGTTTCCTGAACTGTATCATTATTTAGAAATAAAAGCCATTCTCCACTCGCATTATTTGCTCCGCGATTACAACCACCTGCATATCCGTAGTTTTGATCATTCTCAACCAGAATTATGTCAGGGTGATTGTCCTTGATCCAATCCTGGCTGCCATCGTTGGATGCATTATCAACTACAATTATCTCTTTTTCAGAAAATGAAGATTGCTTGATTGAATCGAGACATTCAGAAAGAATATCTATTCCATTCCAATGGGGAATAATGATTGATATGAAAGGTGTATTAGAGGACATTGATTGATGGAAGATGGATCATGGAAGATGGTCGATGGAGAATATGATTCTTAATTCGAAAATATTTTTATCCGTATAGTACATATTCTATGTACCATTTTCCATGTTACATATACTACCTTCCATTTATCAGCCGTTATCAGATACAGTCAATTCCTGCAGAAGTTTCTTGGCTTCCTTATCTTCAGGATTTCTCTCTAGCCATGATGTAAGTAACTCTTTTGCTTCTTCATTCATTTCCAGCTTCTTATAATTAATGATCAAACTTGAAACAATGTCCGGGTAGTATTTTCGATACTCGTTCCATAATTTTGAATTTATATTTTTTCTATTTCGGACACCAGCCAGAATCTTCGTTTCCAATACCTGATAATCATTATACAGATTATTTAATAGCGATAGACTGGAATTGTAACTCTTCATTTCCATATATGATTGAGCATATTCGAGATTATAGCGAACTGTATTGTCTTGTCTATTAAGAAGATCTGCCAATATTTCTTTAAAGCGGCTTTCATTTCCTACTCCATAATATAAACGGCCGACCTGATAATATAGATCTCTGTTATCCATACGGATGGTATGCTCGGGCAAATTTTCAGACATTTTATCCAATACCATTTCAGCTTTTTTCCGACTAGCTTCAGCTACATCTTTATTGGTAGCCTGCTGGCGTTGATATTCCATAAAATGATGAACAGCTAGCTGCATATATGCACTGCGATAGTTTTGAAGCAGTCGAATGATCTGATTATTATAAAAAACATCCTCGTTCCCGAGATTGCGGAACAGATATTTTTCATGGGGACTTCTAAACCAAAGCGTACCTTCCTGTTCTTCCCATTCTGCTCCAACCAGGTCACGATTCCATGTCTCTTCGCCTAATTCCGTCATTAAATGATAATCCATTCGATCGGCGTTAATCCCTTTTGTCTTATATGGTCGGAGACGATATGCTAGCCCTTCCATTTCCAAATAATTTTCAAGACCGATACGATTCCCTGGGGAGACAGTTACCGCGAAATAAATAGGAGAGGTCCAATCTGTATCATTAATGATCTGCATAATCATCATATCCTGGACTTTCAATGCTTGCTTGGCAAACGTGGGTTTGACTGTCCAGGTAATTTGTTTATCACTTTGTACCGGGAATGTGACTTCGCGTGTCTTCCAGCGTGTCAATCCAGTCGTAACTTTTTTTATATCCCCATCAGAAATTTTAATAAAGCGTTGGCCAATAATTTCATTCCCTTCACGTTCTTGAATGAATTTTTTATAATCTTTTTCATTCGGCCGTGATTCACGAAGTTGCTTGATATACCAAGGTGTATTCAGCAAACTTAAATTCGCAACGGATACATCTTTACGAATTCCTTCCACTTCCTGTAAATACCACAATGGAAATGTATCATTGTCACCATTGGTAAATAAAATACCGTTTGGTTCACAGGATTGGAGCAGGTTATAACTGTAATCCCAAGCCACATAATTGCCGCTTCTGTCATGCTCTTTGTAATTGGCCTTAAGCATAACAAGCGGAATAAATATAATTTGCAACAACAAGATGCTCACAATAACATTGCGAGTTAATTTTGGTTTTTTCAAATATTCGGCAACCCATTCGCTGATTGCCGCTGAACCAACACCAATCCAAATAGAAAAAGCCAGAAAACTCCCCACATATGAATAATCTCGTTCACGAGGTTGGGGATTATCCTGATTCAAATACAAAATGAGCAACCATCCAGTGACAAAAAAGAGAGAAAACACTGTAAATGAAATCGTCCAGTCCTTTCGGGAATGATGCACAAGTCCAACAATCCCCAGAATAAACGCTAATGGTAAACCAAATTGAAACCAGTTAACACCATCCTGTCGATTATTGGCGCCCATAGCTGTTATATGATCATCTGTTGAAGCCCCTCGTCCGGCAAACTGCCACAGAAAATATCGATTATACATTTTCCTAACTTGATAATTCCAGAAAAATTCCCACTGTTTCTTGGAATTATAAAACTTGTACTTCCTATTTTGGCTTGAGGAATATGTATTCCTTCCGGCCGTCGGTCGTCCAACCACTTCATGTTTTGGTGGCAGTCCATTATAACGTCGAGGGAATTGACTGATTTCGCCATATTGTTCACGCTGCATATACGAAATTGCCGCAGACATATTTTCCGGATTATTTTCATCAATGGCCGGATCTTGTCCTGAACGGATAAAAATCAATGAATAACTTGAAAAACCAATCAAAATGAGTACAGCCGAAGAAAGGGCTAAAGACACTAATTGGTGTTTACTCTTAATAGACCAAACTGTCGCTCCAAGAACAACGAGAACAAGAATGATAACACCTTTGAGTCCGGTTAACGCAGCTAGTTTCGGAAGGCCAATAATGATTCCGTTATGTATAATAAGAAATGTAATAAATGTAATTGCGGCGGTAATAAAAAAGGTTTTCCACTTGAACTCCATTTTACGGAAATAGATAATTAATGCAATAAATGGAAGTGTCAATAAATTCAAAATATGAACACCGATTGCCATACCGAACATATAAGCAATGATCAGAATATAACGCTCGCTTCCCGGTTTATCAGCACGATCTGACCAATGGAGAATTAACCAAACAACAATGGCTGTAAAAAATGTACTCATGGCATACACTTCTGCCTCGACAGCGTTGAACCAGTGGCTGTCTGTAAATGCAAAGGTCATGGCTCCAACCAATGCGGCGCCAAAAGCGATCAATGTATCTTGTCGGGTTCGAATTTCACCCCGCCAATGCGCAATAACTTTTACAATAATTAAATAAAGAAGCATCACAGCCACAGCGCTGGTTATAGGTGACAAAAGATTCACACGGTAGGCGATGTCTGCATTCAGTGGCAACATAGAAAATATTCGTCCAAGGATTAGATACATTGGGCTACCCGGCGGATGAGGAACGCCTAAAATATATGATGAGGCAATAAATTCACCGCAGTCCCAGTACGGAACGGTGGATGCCATGGTGCTCAAATATACGATAAATGAAACGACTAGAGTTATAGCCGCTAAAATTCTATTTAATAAAATATTATCTCTAGAGATCACTCATTTTCCTCATTGTTTTCTTCGCCAGTTTTTTCAATTTTTTCGAATTCTTCCGTTTTCTTTTCCTCTTTAGACTTTTTACTTTTTACTTTCTCTTTCTTCCCTGTTCCATCTTCCATACTATCTTCCGTCTTTTTATTCTTTTCTTCCACAAAATTCATTTTCAGTTCACGAATGAGATGACCTAGATATTGATCTTCATTTCCAGTCAGATTGCCTTTCATTCGCTTATAAAGCATATCCAACATATCAATTTGAATGGATGCCTGATCCAGGTCTTTTTCTAGCTGATCATTTATAGGATTTTTTAATTTCCCCATAAACACCCAAGCACTGTGAACCAAAGATGAAATTAGTTGATCAAATAATTGCTGTTCTGTTATTTTTTTTTCTGAAGACATATACTTTTTAAGCTAATGATATTAAATGGTTGTTGTTTCAAAGATATAAAGCCCGCGAATTTATATCTAATGATGCAAAAGATGAATGATTGATTCCGAATCATGTGCTATTTCATTACAAAGATTAATGAACTACACTTATCCTTATTTATCAATGCTGAAAACCATGAAATAAACCCGTTCCATATGCCGGATATTACAGACCTGCCCATATGTCGAGCGCTCAAGATAGAAACATAAAATGCATCATAAGGTAACCTGTAAATTTTATTAATCAAGAATTCATTTGTGAACAAAATCTTTTCCAAAGAATACGGTGTAAAATGATAGAGATGACGCGGGGTATCGTATGCGGCCCAGTCTGCTCCGTACTTTGTAGCGTCTGTGGATTCATAATTGGGCAAAGCCACCATCAAAACGCCGTTATGATTTAATTGTGATTTAATTTTTTCCAAATACACCCAGGGCTCATGAACATGCTCCAAACTATGCCAGCAGGTAATTACATCATATTTTTCATGGGAATTCAGCCATTCATCCGGGGAGATAACACTGATTCCGAACTGATTATTCACCAAGGCTCGGGCTTTGGGTGAAGCCTCAACTCCTGAAACTAGCCAGCCGTTTTCCTTCATTGTATTTAAGAAATGTCCGGTTCCACAGCCTATGTCCAGGATTCTGCCGTTTTTCTTACCTACGGCTTTTTCTACTAGATTCCTCTTTCTGCCCAGCATGGTTGAACGCACCAGGTTATACACTGAGTCAAATAGACTTTTTGATTCATCAGCATGAGAAATATATTCATCTGATTCATAGTAACTGCCAATGACATCTTTGTCCGGAAAAGGGCTAGTCAGTCGCAAGTGGCAGTCCGAACATTCCACAATATCAAAACTTTTGCCGCTCACCAAAAAGTCTTTGGTAGTATAAACTTTCTTCAGTTTACTTTTGCAAAGGGGGCAATGGGTTTGTTCGATCATCAGCTGATTGTCACCGTATCCAAATATTGGGCATAATCTTTTAATAGCTGTTCCTTCATCAGTGGATGTCTGTCCAGTTTTGGATCTGACTTGATAATTTCCTGCGCTGTTTTTCGCGCTTTTCTAATAATCGGTCCATCCGTTACCATATCTGCAATCTTATATTTAAAAAATCCGCTTTGCTCCGTACTGAAGAATTTTCCTGGACCCCGCATTTTCAGGTCTTCATCTGCGATGATAAATCCATTGCTTATTTTTTCCATAATTCTCAATCGTTTCCTTGACGTATGAGTAATTTTTCTTTCTACTAAAATGCAATAACTCTTTGCACTACCTCTGCCAACACGACCTCGGAGTTGATGGAGTTGCGTCAAGCCAAATCGTTCTGCATGTTCAATGAGCATAACAGATGCGTTCGGTATATCAATCCCCACTTCAATTACGGTCGTAGATACTAAAATGTTAATCTCATTTTTTGCATAATCATCCATTATGGAATCTTTATCCTCTTTCTTCATACGTCCATGGATAAGGCCAACATTTTGTCCTTTAAATGTTTTCTGTAATGATTCATAACCCTCCGAGGCGGCGGAAAGATCAGACTTCTCTGTTTCTTCCACCAGTGGATACACTACCATGCACTGGCGCCCGGCTTCTACTTCTTCCTCCATAAATTTATAGACATTCCCCAGACGGTTTTCATCAACAACTTTGGTAATGACCGGTCTTCGATTTTTCGGCATTTCATCAATAATAGAAAGATCCATGTCGCCGTGATATGTGATGGCCATCGTCCTGGGGATGGGTGTCGCTGTCATAGCCAGCAAGTGAGGGTTGTTCCCCTTTTTTGTCAAATCTCCTCGTTGTAAAACACCAAATCGATGCTGCTCATCAACTACAACAAATCCTAATTTAGAAAATTTCACATCTTCCTGGATCAAGGCATGGGTCCCAATGACAATGTCAATATTCCCATTTTTTATTGATTCCAAAATGCTTTTTCGTTCACTTGCTTTTTGATTCCCAACCAATAACGCACATGTAACATGAACTTTATCTAATTGCTGCTTGAACGAATCATAATGCTGATGTGCTAGAATTTCTGTGGGTGCCATAACGGCTGCTTGAACTCCATTTGCAACGGCAGTTACAGCAGCTAAAATAGTTACGATTGTTTTTCCTGAACCCACATCCCCCTGCAGTAATCGATTCATGGGGACGGATTTCGCTAGGTCATCCCATATTTCTTTTAACACTTTTTTTTGTGCAGAGGTAAGCTCAAACTCTAACTCATCTAATATTTTTTTCACTTTCGGACTGGATTTAGACAATGGGTTTGTACCCAGTTTCTGATAAGACCGATGCCGAAGACCCATCAACAGCTGCAGAAAAAAATGTTCATCGAACTTGAGTCTGTGAATAGCTTCCTTTAAGTCTTCAAGCGATTCCGGAAAATGAATATTATGTAAAGCGTATTTCAGAGAACATAAATTTTCGACTGTGATGATTTCTTCATTCAAATAATCTGTAAAAAATTGGATTTGATCAGCCAACGTTTTAATGATCCGGCGTAAGCTGCGATGTTCTATACGAGCATTTTTTAATTCAGCAGATAATGGATATAATGGAATAATGATTCCCGTATTGATGGGATCCGCATCCGTATCCAGTTTATCATAGTCCGGATGAATAATTTGCAATCCATTATAAAACTCCACTTTTCCATGGATAGCCATGCGATCCCCTTTTTGTATGGAATTTTTAATATATTTTACGCCATTGAACCAGACCAATGTGATTAATCCGGTTCCGTCTGACAGAACAGCCTGGTATAATTTACGTTTTCGAGTCTGTCTTTCGCCGCACACTTCAATTGTACCAACAATAGTTGCTTCATCATTTTTTTTGATATCTCGAATTGATTTGACCGTTGAACGATCCAGATAGTGGCGAGGATAATAATGTAAAATATCGTTTACAGTCAGGATACCGGCTGTTGCTAATGCCCCCGCCCGTTTGGGACCAATACCTTTAATATATTGTAAAGGAGTATTTAAATCAGGTTGAGCTGACACAAGGGATTATTTCCATTCCTTGCGGTATGTGTACGTCACTGTTTTCGAACCACCCGATTTTATAGTAAATGGGAAATAAATGGTGGATGCATCTTTTTTAATGTAATTATCAGACGAATTCCGAACGATCCAGTCGCCATGGATTCGTTCCTCTAATCGAATGTTTACTGCTTCATTTTTTATATTTTTAACAATGATTTCAATAGACGCCTCTTCACTTTTTCGCTGACGATCGTAGTGTAGAACAGTGCGTTTACCGATCACGTCAAAGGCTCGTCCACCGGAAATCGTGGCTGTTTCGCCTTTTGGAATTTGTTTCAGTTCATCCTCGCCGGCGTATTCCAAGGAACCATCCGGCGACTGCAAATACAGGCTGATCTTTCCCCTAGGTAAGGGAATATTTAATCCATTTTCTTCTGTGTTTGCCAACTGAATTTCAATTTGAAGTGGTTCTTCTTTCTTACTTCGTTCAGAATTTTTAAAAACATAAGTTTTAGTAAAATCCACTTTCCGCGGTTTATATAATCGGACAGTTACACTTTGGTTTTGTTTTAGATCGATCTTTTCCGGAAGTGAATAAATATGAAAGTCACCCAATGCATCTTCTGCAACAGTGGGTGGGAAGTTGGCGTCAGCCAGCATCGCTCCTGACCGAGCTTTTGACTTATAAACCGGCGGCGGTCTGAAACCTTTTTTCTGAAGATTTCCTTCCACCAATTTCAAAGAATACTGATAGAAATCTATATTGCTGGCGTTGCTGATCACAGCTTCGGAAATGAGCTCCCCCTTTTTACCGTTCAATATAAAACGATAAGTTGCATTCCAGTCAAATCCCGTTGAAAGGAACACCAAGTTTCCTTTTACGATATCTGTTTTAATGCTGTATATATCCCAAGCCAATTCCGGTCGTAGTTGCGGTTCTGTTTCTAAATCCCGCATGGACAAATAATCCACCTTATTTCTGGAAATGGTCTTGATTTCTTTCCGTGTTTTTAGGGAAATGCTGGTACCGTTAAATTCAATCAGGGTGCCTTCATGGATTTTGTCGTTGTGTACCCTCACATAAACATCCGCACCAATTTTATTCTTGAAATATTCATTCCCTCTGAATACGTCGTTGTTAAAACGCTGATAAAGAACCGTAGCATTTTTTAGCATCAGAAACGGAGAATCGGAAATGAGTCCACTTGGTAATTTATCATAGGTGATTTCGGATACTTCTTCCGAAATTTCCCACTGTACTAGTTCTTTCACCAGGGCAATGTTATCTTTATAGATCGTCATGGTCTGACCCAATAAAAATAACGGTAGTAATAAAACAAATATTCTCATTGTAGTATCTCCAAATTTGCGTTCACTTTTTCTAGTTCAGCAGACATTTCTTCCTGTTTTTCTTTTTCTCGAGCAACGACATGTTTGGGAGCTTTGCTCATAAATTGATCATTAGATAATTTCTTATTGATACTATTCAAATGGCCATTAATTTCATCTGCACGCTTCTGCAGACGAGACCTTTCCACAACCAAGTCTATCAAACCGCCTAAAGGGATATACAGTTCATTTTTACCTATGACTACCGTAGCGGATTGTTCCGGTTTTGCATGATCTATTCCAGCTTCAACCGTTGACGTCCCCGTGAGGGAAGAAATAACGGTTTGATATTGATACAAGAATTTTGCCATACCGTTATCACATTTGGCAATTAGCTCAGATTTTTTTGCCGGTGGAATATTCATATGGCTACGGACAGTGCGTATTCCGGAAATGACTTCCTGCAATAATGTCATCTCTTTTTCTGCTTTTTCATCTATTAGTTTTTCATCTACTTCAGGCCAAGAAGAAACTATTAAATCCGCTTCTTCTTTACCTTTGACATGAGCCCATAATTCTTCCGAAATAAAGGGTGCATAGGGATGAAGAATAGCTACGACAATCCTTAAAACATGAACAGCCACCGCTCTGGAAACATCAGCAGCATGGGCATCATTGCCATAAAATCGAGTTTTAGCAATTTCTATATACCAGTCGCAAAAATTATTCCACGTAAAATCATAGAGTACTTTGGCTGCTTCGTTGAAATGAAATCTGTCCAGTTGTCGGTTATAGGCTGTCATGGACTTTTGCAGTTTGCTCAATATCCACCGTTCCGGTAAATCCAATTTTTCTTTCTTCAAATCAATATCCGGAATTCTACCTTCTTCCAAGTTCATCAGCACAAACCGGGAGGCATTCCAGAGTTTATTCATAAAATTACGACCCACTTCCAGCCGGGTGGATGAAAATAGAACATCCAATCCTTGTGGCGCCATGAGCATGATGCCAAAACGAACTGCATCCGTGCCATATTCATCAAATAGATCAAATGGATCAGGGGAATTACCTAAAGATTTACTGAACTTTCGTCCTGTTTCATCTCGGAGAATGGATGTGAAATACACATCTTTGAAAGGCAAATCGTCCATAAATTCATAACCGGCGATGATCATTCGCGCCACCCAAAAAAATATAATATCCGGTCCAGTCACCAAAACATCTGTTGGATAAAAATAATTCAATTCATCACTATCTTCCGGCCAATCATGAACAGCAATGGGCCACAGCCATGAACTTGACCACGTATCCAAAACATCTTTTTCTTGAATCCAATTTTCAGGATCGTTCGGACCATCAACAGATACATGCAACTTTTCGGTATCATTTTTATGATACCAAACCGGAATCTGGTGTCCCCACCAGAGCTGACGGCTGATGCACCAGTCTTTGATGTTTCCCATCCAATGATTATATGTTTTGACCCAGTGCTGCGGATGAAATTTAATTTTGCCGTCAGACACTGCTTGCAGTGCCGGTTTAGCAAGCTCATCCATTTTCATAAACCATTGCTCAGACATATAAAACTCAATGGGTACTTGGCCTCGTTCGGAATATCCAACTTTATTTACATAATCTTCTGTCTTTTCCAAAAATCCCTGTTCATTTAAATCTTTTACGACTACTTTTCTGGCATCTTCCCGGGAAAGATTTTGATATGCTTTTGGGGCATTGTTGTTGATGGATGCATCGTCATTCATGATATTTACAAATTCCAAGTCATGACGCTCACCCATGGCAAAGTCATTGGGGTCATGTGCCGGTGTCACCTTTACACAGCCCGTTCCAAATTCCGGATCCACATAGTTATCGGCAATGACAGGTATCTCTCTTTCCACTAATGGTAGTATAATCGTTTTACCGACTAAATGTGCATAACGCTCATCTTTTGGGTGTACTGCCACGGCTGTATCTCCCAGCATCGTTTCCGGTCTGGTGGTGGCTACAATCATGAATTCATTACTGTTCTTAACCGGATATTTAAAATACCACAAATGACCATTCACTTCCTGGTGAATCACTTCTTCATCGCTGATGGCAGATTTGGACACGGGACACCAGTTTACCAGACGGTGGCCCTTATAAAGCAATCCTTTTTCATATAATTTTACAAAAGCGGATGAAACAGCTTTCGAATAGCCATCATCCATGGTAAACCGTTCCCGTTCCCAGTCGCAGGAACAGCCAAGCTTTTTTAATTGCTGGATGATGATGCCGCCATATTTCTCTTTCCATTTCCAAGCATGATTTAAAAACTCTTCTCTGGAAAGGCTGTGTTTATCAACGCCTTGCTCTTTAAGCATCTGAACTACTTTACCTTCAGTGGCAATGGAAGCGTGGTCTGTACCGGGGATCCAACAGGCTTCCTTGCCTTCCATTCGGGCTTTACGAATAAGAATGTCCTGTATCGTATTATTGAGCACGTGTCCCATAGTAAGCATGCCTGTAACATTGGGTGGTGGAATAACAATCGTATACGGTTCTTTATCCGAGTTTACCTCAGCGTGGAAATAATCTTTATCCAGCCAATGCTGGTACCATTTATCTTCGATTGCAGCAGGCGTATAAACTTTATTCAACTGTACCGTCATGATTCACGTTTTCCTAATGATGATGATTAAATTGCCGGGTTGATGGAAAAATTGGGTGATTGTCTGTCTGTCGAAATGGAATATAGAAAATGAGTGATTGGTTGATTTTCAAAATTCCAACATCTATCATCCAATATTTCCCAAACTAATCTACCAGTTACCATTTACCGCTAACCATTTTCCTTACCGTTCTAATATTAAACTGAAGGCAGTTGTCAATTTCAACACATTCTGATTAGCCTTCACAAGATTCCCGCACAATGTCCGGCAGAAATTCTGCATCACCTTATATCCGGTTTCAGGATGGGCATCGCATATTTCAAATAATTCATCTTTGCTTATTTTGGATAATGTACAATCCGTCAGTGCTTTTACGCTGGCCGTTCGCCGATCGCCATCATTAAACAAAGACATCTCCCCAAAAAAAAGTTTGAAATCGCTAGAAAGTTTAGTGATCGCTTTTTCACGGTTATCGGTTCCACTTTTATTCATAGAAAGTGTTAACGCCTGATTAACCTCTACTTCTCCTTTCAGCAACAGAAAAATAGAATCTCCTACGTCCCCTTCAACGATAAAATTGTTGCCTTTTTTAATGTTTACTGGTGTTGCTTTATCGGTAAACAGTTTTATTTCTGCATCATCTAGACCGGTAAAAATTGAATAATCTTTAAATTCTTCTATATTCATACTCACCTCAAGGTATGATGATGGCTCTTTCGCCATCTTTTATGATATAATTTTTATCAGGGTTAATCACAGTAGATATTTTACTTTCTTCGTGTAAGGAAATCCCACCTTCTTTCAATTTGCGTTCAATGAAAGCATCTAAAGCTGATGTATCAGCTGAAAGAACTTCTCCAATACCCAGGTTTTCTTCTTCTGAAAAAACACCGATTAAAATAGTGCCTTTATTACGAAAATGATTGAAGAGGTCATCAAACGATTTTTCAACGAATTCACTTGGAATATCAACTCGTTTAAACCTATTCACAGATACATTGTCCATTAAACGATTTAGCGCTTGTGGGATCCCAGGATCCATTACGTGGGACGCTAACATGAAAGCACCAAAATCATCGCTGATAACCACTTCATCCGCATTGGCACGTTTGATATGTGTCAAGTTTTCACGACTATGAAGATACGCTATCACACGAATATTCGGTTCCAGGCCTTTGATCGTGAGAGTAGCAAGTATGGTTTTTTCATCGGGATTTTGAACCAAATCATTTACCTCGCTAGGGATGATCATTACTGTTTTTGCTTCCTCCAGATTCGCTCTTTCCAATATTCGTTCACTGGTGAAATCGCCAGCGATAAAGTGGACACGAATTTCCCGATAACGGGTTTTCAAACGTGCGATTTCTTCTTCGTTTAAATCATTTATTAATACAATATCCTTCCGGTGACCATCCGCTAAATACTGGATGGAATCAATTATTTTTTCAGCGTTCCTGTTCCATCCACAAAGAATAATGTGATCTTTTACTTTTACGTTTTCCAAGCCTTTTTCCTCCCGGATTCGTTTTGCGACAAAAATGGATGATATGACCGCTGTAAACATAGCTGTTAACGAAATTCCTGCAAACATGACCAAAACAGAAAATAAACGTCCTTGTGAAGAAGAAGGGGCAAAATCCCCATAGCCAACTGTCGTCATGGTAACAATAGCCCACCAGAAAGGATTTTCTCCTTCGGTGATTTCTCCTGTCTCCAAGATTTGCAAAATCAGTCCCCCCAGAATCATGACCACAAAAATACCCAGCCCGACCTGGAAAAAACTGTTGCGAATTAGTAATTTAAACCAGCGACGCATAACAAAAAATTTAAGTCAGATCAGACAAAGAAATAAGCGTTGAATACAATTAATAATCTAAATATGGAAAACGCCTGTCTGCCTCTGGCAGGTAATTATTTAAAGCGTAATCGAAATGTAAAACGATTGGTTGGTTGGTTATTTCTGCAAACCTATTTCACATGATCACTTTAATACATGATCACTTTATAATTATTAACTTTTTTCTAAAACAGCCACTGTTTCAATATGAGGTGTGTGCGGAAACATATCCACCATCGTGAGGTTTTTCAGTGTGTACCCTTCTTCCATTAATAGTGCGATATCACGAGACTGTGTGGTTGAATTGCAGGAAATATACACTAACCGCTTCGCTCCGAATTTTGGTAATGCACTGACCATATCTTTATGCATTCCTGCTCGGGGTGGATCAATCACGATTACATCCGGAGACGGGATATCTTTCTTTATTGTTACTTTCTTGAAAAAGGAATCCAGGTTTGCCTTGTGAAAATAAACATTGGTTATTCCATTGGAAATGGCATTACGCGTGGCATCCTCTATGGAGGATACGATAACTTCAAACCCATGTACTTCTTTTGACTTTTGAGCTAAAAATAAAGATATAGATCCTGTCCCGCAGTAAAGATCGTACACAATTTCTTCTCCTGTGAGGTTCGCGCCATTCAACGCTGCTTTATACAGTTTTTCCCCTTGGAGAGTATTGGTCTGGAAGAAAGAATTTGCAGAAATCTCAAATGTCAGATTACCGATTTTTTCTGTAATAGTGGGTTCTCCAAAAAGGAGTATTTCATATTCACCATAAGCAATATCAGCTTTTTTTGTATTGATGTTATTGATGATTGTTGTCACTTGTGGAAATTGTTCATGAATATAATCTGCCAGAGGTTCGATCAGCTCAGGATTTTCATAACTTGTCACCAGGTTTACCATCACATCACCTGTATTGTGACCAAAACGTAAAACCAAATGGCGAAGAAAACCGTTATGTGTTTTTACATCGTAGGGTTTGAGTTTGAATTCTTGTGCTTTTGATTTAACTGCGTTCAAAATGTCATTGCCCAATTCCGGCTGAATAAAGCACTGATTAATATCCAATATTTTATCATAGCGTCGAGGGACATGGAGTCCAAGCGCAAAATCTTTATCTGCATCTTCTGCTTCGCCCGGTAAAATCCACTGTCTATTGGAGAAAGAAAATTCCATTTTATTACGATAGTGATAGATTTCATCTGCGCCAATTACTTCATCTACTTTAAAATCATTAATTCCTGCTTGTCTAATAAAAAGGTCTTCAACCTGCTGGCGTTTTTGGTTGAGTTGTTCTTCATAGTCCAGTTGTTGAAAAGTACAGCCACCACAGAAAGCAAAATGTTCGCAAGGGGCATCTTTTTTGAAAGATGATTCTTCTAAAACTTCTAATGGACGTGCTTCTGCATACCCTTTTCGTTTCCGATAAACGAGCGCACGGACTTTTTGCCCGGGAATGGCATTTTTAACAAAGACGACAAAACCATTTACTTTAGCGATTCCTTTTCCGCCGTATGCCAAAGATTCAATAGTTAATTCGTATTCCTGACCTTTTTTTATGGATGTTTCTATCATTTTTTTATTTCTGATTATGCAATCATGTTTAAAGTTTCAAAAAGTTTAGGTACTAATAATGAGTCCACTCTGAAAGGGGTTAAAACCCCTCAATCTTTGTTTTACTATCTGAACCGCGCCCTAAAGGATGGGGCAAGTGATAGGTTGTATCTTACTAATATTCTAATACTTACTCCGACATTTATGTCGGGGAATAAAAAAACAAAAAAATACGGGATTTATCCCAATAAAACCTTTTCAGAGTGTTTTCAATAATAATGATTTTTAAGTGTATTAGGAATACGATTCTAAAAAACCCACAAGCAACGATTTCAAGTCTTTCACACCTTTAGAAGCATTTTCCATAGTCTGCTCATGGCTCAACACCTCATCGCTCATCCCGGCGGCCATATTAGTAATGACGGACAGGGCTGCTACCTTTAATCCGGCATGGCGAGCTAAAATCACTTCCGGTACGGTAGACATACCTACAGCATTCGCCCCCAGGATTTTGGCGGCTCGTATCTCTGCTGGTGTTTCAAAATTGGGACCGCAGAACCACATATAAACGCCTTCGTGGAGTTTAATTCCGTTATCTTCTGCAATTTTATGAAATGTTAATCGAATTTTCGGATTATAAGCATCTACCATATCCACAAACCGGGATATACCTTTTTCGCCAAACAAAGGGGAAACACCGGTAAAATTGATATGATCCGTTATAAGCATTACACTTCCGGGGTTGGCTTTTTCCACCAAACTCCCGGCAGCATTCGTAAGAATCAATGTTTCACAACCCAAACCAGCCAATGTTCGGATTGGAATTGTCATCTCATCTTGAATACCGGATTCATAATAATGGACACGACCCTGAAGGACGGCGATATCGATTCCCTTTACATTTCCCAAGTGCAGTTTTCCTTCATGACCGGAAACACCTGCTGCAGGAAAACCATCCAAATCATCATATGATAATGAAATTGGATTTTCCAATACATCCACAAAGGAACCAAGTCCTGAACCCAAAACAATTCCGACTTTGGGTTGAAATCCTTGTGATTTTGATTGAATATATTCGATTGTTGTTGCGATACTCATTTATCTTATTGTTCGTATTAAGATTGAAAAATCAAATCCCCACCGGATGCCAGGTTGTTTTTATTTCTACTGTATTTAAAATACGGTACGGGTCTTGAACCTTTTTATCCAACCAATTTTCTTCTGTGTAAACGATGGGACGTTTCACATTTAAAGCGGCATTTTCCTGAACCTTTTTTATTTCTTCCTTATCGTTACCACAATAGACGATGGCATTCACATCCATATGGGAAGAAAAATGTTCCAATAGTTCTGAATGATAACCGGTTAAAATGTTAACCACGCCGCCCGGGACATCAGACGTATGAAGAACTTCTGCGAATGTAATCGAACAGAGCGGTTTGGTCTCCGATGCTAAAACAACTACAGTATTTCCGCCGGTGATAATTGGAGCAACAATTGAGACCAGTCCGATAAGAGATTGTTCGTCCGGCGCAATAGCAGAGACCACACCTGTTGGTTCCGGATACGAAAAATTAAAATAAGATAATGCCACCGGATTAACCCGGCTGAATACCTGCTGATACTTGTCAGCCCAGCCTGCATAATAAATTAATCTATCTATGGATTGATTAATTTCATTTTCGGCCGTTTTTTTAGATGAGCCCTGAAGCATTAATTCATCCATGAATTGGCTGCGCCTGCCTTCCAGCATTTCTCCGATTCTATACAATATTTGACTGCGGTTATAGGCAGTTCTCGAACACCATCCGGGAAATGCGTCTCGAGCAGAAACGACAGCATTCCTGAAATCTTTTCTGGAACCACGGCAAATATTCACTGCTGTGGAATTATTCGGATCAGTCCATTTAAAATATCGTCCGGATTCTGTCCTTGGAAATTTTCCGCCAATATATAATTTATATGTTTTTTTTATATCTTCTCGTTTACTCATAATTTTTTCCAATTAATTTACTTTGGAGTGCATTAACCATGTTAATGCACTATCTGCCACTTGAACGCTAACAGAGTTAGCGTACTCCATAAAGTTAAACCAACTTAACATAAGGCATTAATCCTTCCAATCCACCTTCACGGCCCATGCCGCTTTCCTTATAACCGCCAAATGGCGATGACGGATCAAATTTATTAAACGTATTCGCCCAAAGAACACCTGCGCGGATTGCTTTAGACACTTTAAATATTTTTGCCCCTTTGTCGGTCCAAACTCCACCAGATAACCCATAGGGTGTATTGTTTGCTTTAGTGATGACTTCATCTACCGTACGAAATGTCTGTATGGTCAGAACAGGACCAAAAATTTCTTCCTGCACAATGCGATGAGACTGGCTGACATCCGTAAATAATGTCGGTGCATGCCAGTAACCTTTTTCCGGCAATCTGCATGAAGGCTGATAAACCGTTCCGCCTTCATTTAGTCCGATATCTACATACATTTTAATTTTATCCAGCTGCATTTTTGAATTGATAGCACCGATATCCGTATTTTTATCAAGAGGGTCGCCGACGATCAATGTTTCCATTCTGTCTTTTAATTTTGAAATAACCGTATCAGCCACACTTTCCTGAACAAATAACCGCGACCCGGCACAGCATACATGACCCTGATTGAAAAATATTCCGTCGATAATTCCTTCCACCGCCTGATCAATAGCTGCATCTTCAAAAATGATATTTGCCGCTTTGCCGCCAAGCTCCAGTGTGTATCTCTTTCCGGTCCCAGCCACAGTTTTCATAATCATTTTTCCAACTTCTGTGGAGCCGGTAAATGCAATTTTATCTATATCCGGGTGTTCCACAAGTGCCCGGCCTGTTTTTCCATCACCGTTAATGATATTTACTACTCCTGGTGGTAAATCTGCTTCCTGAATGATTTCAGCCAGTTTCATGGCAGTCAGCGGTGTTGTTTCAGCAGGTTTCAATACAACTGTATTTCCGGTAGCCAGGGCCGGCGCCAATTTCCAGGCCGCCATTAATAATGGAAAATTCCAGGGAATAATTTGTCCGGCCACGCCAATGGATCTTGCTTGTTTTCCGGGGAAGGCATACTCCAGCTTATCCGCCCAACCTGCATAATAAAAGAAATGGGCAGACACCAACGGGATATCAATATCTCTGGATTCACGGATTGGCTTACCGCCATCCATGGTTTCAATAACAGCAAACTCTCGAGCACGTTCCTGGATTAATCTGGCAATACGGTAAATATATTTTCCCCGCTCAGCCGGATCCATTTTTGACCAGACATTTTCATATGCTTTTCTTGCGGCAGAAACTGCCGTGTTTACATCCGATTTGTCCGCTTCAGCAACATCCGCTAATTTTTCCTCATTAGCCGGATTAATGGTCCCAAAATATTTTCCTTTCTCCGATGGAATAAATTCACCGTTAATGAAAAGATCATACTGCTGATTAATGCGAATATGGTCTGTACTTTCAGGCGCCGGGCTGTATGTCCAGTCCGTTTTCAAATCTGATTTGTTCGTTGTTGTTTCCATTTTTGAATTACCTCAGGAGATCTTTGCAAAACTTATAGTGTGAAGAAAAAGAGTTAAAAATTTGCCTGATTAAGGTTGGAACGAAGTGGAAATCCCGAACTTGTTTCGGGGCGGAAAACGAAGTCAATAGTGGAACTATAGACGAGTTTTCCAACGAAAAGCAGGTGAATTTTAAACTTTTTAACTTGTCCGCCGCAGGAACGCAGGCGGGTTTGTGCGATAGGTTTTGTAAATGTCTCATTTAATCAATAGAAAAATAGTTCGCTGATTGATAGACTCCTGTTGATTGTTTTACAATCTGCATTAAAACATCATTGGCCAGGGAACTGGCTCCAAAGCGAAATAAGTCTGCGGTCAGCCAATCTTGCCCTAAGGTTTCGCGGACCATTACAAGATATTGAACCGCCAATTTTGCTTTGCTGATTCCGCCGGCCGGTTTCATGCCAATCTTCCTGCCGGTCTGATGATAATAATCACGAATGGCTTCCAGCATAACAAGCACCACCGGAGGTGTAGCCGCAGGAGATACTTTACCGGTAGAGGTCTTAATAAAATCAGCGCCGGCTTCCATGGCAATATCACTGGCAAATCGAACATTATCTAGTGTCACTAATTCACCTGTTTCCAAAATGACTTTCAGATGGGATTTTCCGCATGCTTCTTTCACTTGAGCTATTTCATCGGAAACATAATGATACTCACCCCGAAGGAATTTCCCTCTGGAAATGACCATATCCACTTCGTCTGCTCCGGCATCAACCACCATCCTAACTTCTTCCAGCTTATATTCAAGAGACGTCATCCCGCTTGGAAAGGCTGTCGCAACAGAAGCAACTTTTATTCCTGTGCCACCAAGGGCTTTCTTTGCAATGGGAACCATGGTTGGATAAACACAAATAGCAGCTACGGCAGGTAAGTGTGGAAATTGATCATGTAAATGGGCGGCTTTGTAGCATAACTGTTTAACCTTTCCCGGTGAATCTTTTCCCTCCAGCGTGGTTAAATCAATCATGCTCAAAATAGTTTTTAGAGCGTTGATTTTGGATTCCTTCTTTATACTTCGGGAAAAAAGCCTGGCGACTCTTTCTTGTGCGCCCACCTCATCAATTCGATGTAAAAATGTTTCCATAATTATTTTATTTTTTCCGAATCAGGAAGTTGTCCATGGTTGTAATGTCATAAAGTTAGGTTGTGAGACCTTAATTTATGATTCCTTTGACTTTATCAACAAGCAATTGCGCATCATCCTTTGTTATCCCTTCAGCATAAATGCGCATGATTGGTTCGGTGTTTGAAGCGCGGAGATGGATCCAGCGATCCTCCCATGAAAATTTTATACCATCAATTTCATTGATCTTAGCATCTATAAATAATTCCTTGGCTTTTTTAAAAACATCCGTCATGTCAATACCCTTAATCTTTACTTTATCCTTCACAATCCTGAACTGTGGTAAAGCATCAAAAATTGTACTGATGGGTTCATTTGTCATTGCCATACGGTGTAGAACCATTGCTGCGGCAACCAGTGAATCTCGTCCGAGATGAGCTTCTTTCAAAATAACACCACCATTCCCCTCGCCGCCAAGGTTTGAACCACATTCAATCATTTTCCGAACAACATTTATCTCACCTACAGCGGATCTTTCAATAATGGAATTATATTTTTCCGCCATTTTTTCTAACGCTAATGTAGTGGATAGGTTTGTAACAAGTGTTTCCGGTTGTCCAGTTGTTCGTAAATATCCATCTGCTGCAAGGACTAAAGTATATTCATCGCCTGCAGGACGACTATCATCCAAAACCACCGCCAATCGATCGCCATCGGGATCGGAAGCAAAACCAACATCCGCATTATTTTCTAAAACCGCCTTGCATAAATCGTTCAGATTTCCCGGGAGCGGTTCCGGTTTGCGGGCAAAATCACCATCACCTTCACAATATAATTCAATAACATCACATCCCAGGGCATCCAGCATTACAGGCAATGCATCAGACGCAGCGCCATTTACAGCATCAACAACGACTTTAAAATGGCGTTTACGAATTTCGTTCTGTTTAATACAAGATAGGTTTGCCACACGAATAACGTGTTTTTGAATTGCATTTAAATCGGGATAATGGAGTCCAGGCTCATTTTCTAACAGTGATAGATCGCTATCAACAAGGCTGAATAATTTCGCACATTCATCGGGATGTAAAAATGTACCATCGGAACGAACAAATTTTAATCCATTCCACTGAATTGGATTATGGCTTGCGGTAATGATGATACCACCGGCAGCATCGGTAGTTTCGACCATAAATTGAACTGTAGGAGTCGGAACAATATTCAGGTTTATAACATCCCTTCCCTGTAAGACTAAGGCTTGAGCAAATATGTCCAGAAATTCTTCTCCACTGGGACGAGTATCTCTGCCGAGTATAAACACACCTTTCGGTTGCATCGTATGAAATGCCTGGGCATATTTTGTGATGGCTTCAAAATTGAATTCCGGATCGGTTCCTCGAACTCCTGATATGCTGCGTATGATCACTGTGATGTACTTTAACTCATTATTTAATTTCTTGTGATATATCAAAAAAATGTGATTGAATTTCAGTGTCAACCGTAATGAACGATATTATGTTCCCATTAAAATACAATATTTTTCCATTTGGAAATTTTTCTGAAACAGGTGGTACACACCAAATTTTGTAGTGTCCATATTCAAGTTTGATTGGTTTATCAATTGGAGTAGTACCAACATAATTTTCGTTGATAAAAACCGGCAAGCCCTTAAGATTTGAATCAATATAAAAATAGCTTATTTGCTGTAAATTTTTACCCTCTTTTTCCACTAATGTATTTTCTGAATCGTTTGAGGTTTCAGGCAACTTAGTAAATGTATCTTGATATAATTTTTTCCTTGATTCAAAATTGCTTTTAACACCAATTGCTTTTAATGCATCTACAATAGAAATACCCTCAAATCCGCCGGCTTTTAGTAATGCTTTATTTTGTTCTTTTGATCCAGTATATATTTTTAGGAAAATGGAGCTATTTAGGGCCAACTTTAATTCTTTGTCTGCATTAATAGTTTTGTCTTCATCAGTACTTTTTTCAATTAACTCCACATTCTTTACTTTTGATAATTCTATATTTTGCTCGTTGTTCTTTGATTGATCAACAGAGATTTGTGATCCAAATACAGGATTAATTATTATGCTAATAAATAGAATTATCTTATAAATATTGTTCAAATTGTGCATCTAACAAATATGGACCTTGTAAAATTAATAAAAAAGACCGTCTTTTGCGTATTGTTGAATCGTTTCAGAATTGAATTCAGGAGCTGTTCCTCGAACTCCTGATATACTACGAATGATCATAGGTTAAAATTACAGCATTCGAACACAAAAGTTTCAAATGTTACAGAAAAAAAAGGCTCGGCATAAACCGAGCCTTTTCATGTTAAAAAAAGGTATGATCAGCGATTCGCGATGCGTCTCATTCTGGCCATACGACGCAATGCTTTTTTACGAGAGATTCGCTTTGTATCACTGGGTTTTTCGTAAAAAGATCTCTTTTTTACATCCCTTAATACACCGGCGCGTTCCCATTTCTTTTTAAAACGACGTAGCGCTTTTTCTAGTGGTTCACCTTCTCTAATGGTCACTTCGACCATGTGCAATCACCCCCTTCCAATTATCCTAAATATGTTCTTAATGTTTTACTACGTGAACGATGACGTAAGCGACGGATTGCCTTTTCTTTGATCTGTCTGACTCGTTCACGAGTTAAACTAAATTCTTCACCAATTTCATTCAACGTCAATGCATAGTCCCGATCTATTCCGAAATACATTTTTATGACCTGACGTTCCCGTTCTTTTAATGTATCCAAAGACTGACGTATTTCATCTTTCAACGAATCATTCATCAATGGTTCATCTGGAGATGATTGGTTTTCATCCTTGATCACATCAATCAGAGAATTTTTATCTCCCTCACGAAAGGGGGCATTCAATGAATGATGACGACGAGAAATACGCATGGCATCAATGACTTCATCCGGAGTCATTTCCAACTGACGACCAATTTCTTCTTCATTGGGAGACCGTTCGATTTCTGCTTCTAGCTTTTCAGCTGTTTTCGTGATTTTACTAATTGTCCCCACTCGGTTTAACGGTAGTCGAACAATTCGAGAATGTTCAGCCAGTGCCTGTAGAATGGATTGACGAATCCACCAAACAGCATATGAAATAAATTTAAATCCACGTGTTTCATCAAATCGACCGGCAGCTTTGATGAGCCCTAAGTTTCCCTCATTTATCAAATCTGTAAGCGGCAAACCCTGTCCTTGATAATCTTTTGCAACAGAAACCACAAAACGCAGGTTTGCCTTTACCAACTCTTCCATAGCAACTTGGTCACCTTTGTGAATTTTTTGAGCCAATTCCACTTCTCGAGCCGGAGGGAGTGGTTCATAATGACCAATTTCCTCTAAGTACCGGCTGAGACTTCGGTTTGATTCATTTACTGAGCGTGCAGCTTTTGCCATAGTTTTCCTTTAATTTTCGTTTCGGATAAAGCAAGGTAATTTACACTAAATTCGACAGTAACTCAAGATATAGACTATAATTATTTTTTATCTTTTATTAGAGCAATAAACTCTTCAAGTGTAAGCGTTTCTGGTCGTCGAGAAAAATCAATTTTTTCTTTTATTGTATCAGAAAATCCAAAATCCGTTAATGTATTACGAAGCATTTTTCTTCTTCTTGAGAAAGCGGCTTTAACAATCTTTTCAAAGCGATCGAATTCGTCTTCTTTTACAAGAGATCCTTTCTTTTTGACTAATCGAACAATAGCTGATTTCACTTTTGGTTTTGGAATAAATACGTCTGGAGGAATTGTAAAACAAATTTCCACATCTAAAAAAGCTCCAATCATGACTGTTAAACGGCTATATGATTTTGTGCCGACAATGCTTGTTAGTCGTTGTGCAACTTCTTTTTGAATCATAAAAAAAGCCTCTGACCAGTGCTCACGTTGATCAATCAACCAAAATAAAATTGGTGATGTTATGTTGTACGGGATATTACCGATGACTTTTACCGGAGTTGGGATGGGTAATTTCTCCAACTCCTGCCGCAATACATCTTTATGAATGAAATGGCAATCTTTTAAATCATCACGTTGTTGCAAGAATTTGATCAGTTTTGGATCTATTTCGATAGCTGCCATATATTCAACAAGCGGTAAAATACGTTCTGTTAATGCACCTTCACCCGGACCGATTTCCAGAATGGAATCACCATCATGAGGGTTTATTGTCCGGACAATCTTACGTAATAAATTAGTGTCAGCTAAGAAATTCTGACCCCATTTTTTACGAAATGTATGATGTGTCGATTGAGTCACTTTGCAAACCTATAAGCTAAAAAGCGCTTCAGCATTTGCTGTGGTTATTTCAGCTATGACATCTAAAGGGACGTTATAAATCTCTGCTAATTTTTCTGCAACATATCGAGTGCGCCCTGGTTCGTTTGGTTTCCCTCGAAACGGTATAGGACTCAGATAAGGTGAATCCGTTTCAACCAAAATTTTGTCGAAGGGTACTTTTTTTGCTACCTCAGGTAAATGGCTATTTTTATATGTCAAGTTACCAGAAAATGAAATGTAATAACCAAAATCTAAAAACGTTTTAGCTGTTTCCAAATTCGCAGAGTAACAATGAGCCACACCGGTCACATCTGGAAATTCTGATAATACCTGTATCACATCTTTATCCGCATCCCTGTTATGAAAAATGACCGGTTTGTTTAATTGTTGCGCTAATGTCATTTGCGATCGAAAAACTTTCTTTTGAGTTTCGGGTTCTGAAATATTTCGATAATAATCCAAACCTATTTCCCCCACTGCTACCATTTTGTTAAATGTCATTAAATCAGCAATTTGATCAAGAAAATCTTCCGGAACATCTTTGGCATCATGGGGATGAACCCCAGCAGAGGCATAAATGTTTTCATTTTTTTCAGCCAGGTTTAAACATACTTTCGAGTCATCTAAATTTGTACCTACGCAAATGAATCGGTAAACACCTAATTCTGCCGCGCGAAATAAAACACCATCTAAATCGTTTTTTAGATTTTCATAAAATAGGTGACAGTGTGTATCGATCAATTTCATTCGTTTTTAGACTGAAAATAATTGATAGAGACCCTTGCAAAACTTTGAGTATGAAGAAAAAAGAGTTAAAATTGGTCTGATTAAGGCGGAGAAGCCAATTAATAGCATCGCTATTGATAAGTTTTCTAACGAAAAGCAGGCAAATTTTAAACTTTTTAATTTGTGCAATAGGTTTTGCAAAGGTCTATTATAATATTTTTAATAAACCTTTCCCCCTGATTCTATTTTATCACCATCAATGACGATTAATGATAACTCTTTCTTACGTGAAGCTGCCAAAAGCATCCCTTTGGACTCCACCCCGCGAATAGTTGCTGGTCCAAGGTTTGAAACAACCACAATCATTTTTCCAACCAGTTCATCCGGAGAATAATGATCAGCAATTCCGGAAACAATTTGAAGTTTTTCATCACCTAATAGAATCTGGAGTGTGTAAAGTTTATCAGCTCCTTCCACTTTTTCAGCTGAAATAATTTCAGCTGTTTTTAAACCAAGCTTTTCGAAATCTTCAATTGTGATTGTTTTCGTAAGCAATGGTTTTGTTTGTTTTTGAGTTTCTTTTTTTACGTCTATTCTGGGAAATAATGGCGGGTGTTGTTTCAGGTTAATTCCCGGTTTTAATCCGCCCCAATGCAAATCTGTGCCTTTCACATTCAAGGTATCCAAAACCATTTCAGTTCGATGCGGCATAACGGGTGTAAGCAAAAGAGTGCCAATCCGTAATGCTTCCGCGGCAGTATACAATACTCGTCCTGCCGATTTTTTATCTTCCTTTACTAATTTCCATGGCGCTTGCTGCTCCATGTATTTGTTCACGCCGCGGATAAATTGCATCGTTTCTTCAATAGCATCATTTACTTTCATTTCATCGATCAAATTATGGATTAATCCAATTGTCTTTTCTGCGGAAGATTGAATAGCATTTTCTGCATCACTATTTTCTCCAGGATTGGGAATAACTCCATTAAAATTCATTTCAATCAGTTTACTGACTCGGCTCAATAAATTTCCAAAGTCGTTTGCAAGGTCGCTATTGTAACGCTTGATAAATGATTCCATGGTAAAACTGGCATCCTGCCCCAAGACCATTTCTCTCATGAGATAGTATCGAACCGGATCAACACCATATTCCTCAATCAAATCCAACGGATTGACTACGTTCCCAAGTGACTTACTCATTTTGGACTCTCCCACAAGCCACCAACCATGAGCGAAAATAGATTTAGGCAAAGGCATTTTTGCAGATAAGAGCATGGTGGGCCAATACACAGCATGGGTGGTTAAAATATCCTTCCCGATCAAATGATATTCACATGGCCACCATTTTGAATATGAATCATCATCTACACCAAATCCAGTTGCTGTCACATAATTAATGAGCGCATCAAACCATACATAAGTCACATAATCATCATCAAAGGGCAAATCAATTCCCCAACCCAATCGTGTCTTTGGTCGGGAAATACATAAATCACCTAACGGTTTTTTCAAAAAACCTAAAATTTCATTTTTCCGATGTTCCGGCTGGATAAAAGATGGATTATCATTGATATAGTTTATCAGCGCCTTCTGATATTTGGACATTCTGAAAAAGTAATTTTTTTCCTTCAGTTTTTTGATATCCCTAAACTCACCTGATTCTGCTTCTTTTTCGGTGATAAACCGTTCTTCGGATATTGAATAAAGGCCTACGTATTCATCTTCGTATATATCGCCATTATCATAAACTGTTTGAAGAATGTTCTGAACAACTTTTATATGGCGAAGCTCCGTCGTACGGATGAAATCGTCATTGGAAATATGAAGTTTATCCCACAGTTCCAGAAACCTTGGAGCCATTTCATCACAGTGCTGTTTAGGCTTAACATTTCTTTTTTCTGCTGCTTGTTGTACTTTTTGACCATGTTCATCCAACCCGGTAAGAAAGAAAACATCATCACCTTCAGCGCGATGGTATCGAGCCAAAACATCTGCTAAAATCGTTGTATATGCATGACCGATATGTGGCTTATCGTTTACATAATAGATTGGTGTCGTAATATAAAATTTTCCAGACATATTAATTTGTTCCCTGTAAATGATGCTGTATATCGATCAGCATATTCGTCAGTTTCAATGGCATATAAAAGTTTTTATCAATCGAATTTATTGTATCCTCAATGGATGAATTAATGGCTGCATAATCTGCTTTTGGAAATGAAACTGAGAAAGAAGAGACGGATTCAGTAAAACCATTTTGTAATAATGGAGCATGCAGGTTTTGTTTTAATCTATATGTTTGCAGAAACCACGTTTGAGCAAGAAATAATTTAAACTTGAATTCATCAGAGTTACTACGAACCAGCCTTGACATTCCATTGATATATTTTCGCCAATCAGCGCTGTTTGAATTCACAATTGCTTCAACTTGTTCTTTCATTTCTGTTAAAATTTCTTTTACAGATCGTTTTTGAAGATATTTCGCACGTTGAATATTCCCATCAGCGAGAATTGCATATAATTCCGACTCTTTTGAAGCAATACCCCTTAAATCAAGATATGCTTTGATTAAATCATCAGACAATGGTGGAAAATCAATTTGTTGACAACGTGATTGAATGGTTGGTAAAAGCAGCGCTTTGTGATCTGTTACTAGAATGAGTGTTGTCTTTTTCGGTGGTTCCTCCAGAATTTTCAATAACGCGTTTGCTGATGCACCGTCCCCAACAGATAAATAATGCGCATCAAATATCAATACGGTTTTAACTCCTTTATCGACCGATTTCAAATACAGCTTTTTCCGTAATTCTCGAATAGAGTTTATTAAAATCCTGCTTGCTTTAGGTAACTTGATCTTTAAAAATGGATCCTTCCCTTTTTCCTGTAACATAGCCGTAAGTAATTCTTCATTGCTCTTCCCGATGATTGTTAAAACATCCGTATCCCGATTAACTGAATCTTTTACTCTTGGTAATGGCGTTACAATATGTAAATGCTCATGCTGTAGCGATGAAAATCGTTTGCACGATGAGCACGTTCCACATAAAACATCTTCTCCCTGACAATTAAGGGCGGCAGCAAATGAAATGGCTGTAGCTTCTTTCGCAGACCCTTCCGGTCCACTAAAAAGATAGGCACTGCCAATCCGATTTGAGGTGATTATTTTCACTAATCTCTTCCAAAGAGATCTTTGATATATATTCGGATCCCAGTTCATTTTTTTACTAACCATTTTTCTGGGTCAAGTTTTTGATCTTTCCCCCAAATTTCAAAATGTAATTTTGATCCATTAATGGATCCGGAATCACTCATATAGGCAATAACATCTCCTGATTGAACTTCGCTATCCACATTTGTTTGAATATTCGTAATATGACTATAAATCGTATAAAAGTTCCCGCCATGGTCGATGATAATTATATTTCCATAACCGCGTATAAATGTGATGGTAGTAACGATTCCTCCCATGACGGTAGAAATAGAGGAACCGGGTTTTCCTTTAATGTCTATACCTGTATTATTTGTAGTCGTCTTTAGTTCCGGATTCCATTTACGTCCAAACGTACTAATCACCCTGCCTTCAGCCGGCCAAGGAAGCTGCCCTTTTAAAGATGCAAATGATTTAGACTTAAGTGCTTCCTTTTGTCTTCGTAAACGTTCTGCGCGATCTGCTCTTAATTTATCATCTCTTATTTTCTTCATTAATTTTTCAAGCTGTTTAACACCCTTTTCTTTTTCCTTTATATATTGAGCTAATTCTGTTTTGCTATTTCTAATTTTTTCCAATTCTCTCTTTTTATATATCTTCTTCGATCTTAATTCTTTCACTTGTTTTCCGCGCTCGCTCTTTAATTTAATGCTTCTTCGCAACGAAGCATCAAAATCCAGTTTTGTTTTTCCTATCCTGATAAGCAAATTGTGTATTCTACTTTTAGTATTTCGATCTATATCAGCAATAATTTTTTGGTATTTAGTTCTGTAAACAGCTTGTCGCCAGGAAGTAGAACTCAGCACTTTTTCTATTTCTGATAAAGAACCTTTTTTATATAAATGTTTTGCTCGTTTTGCGTAACGTAATCTTAATTCCTTTAATTCTTTTTCATTGGTATTAATTCTCTCTTCAAGGATTGAGATTTGACTTCTGGTTTCTTTTTCTTCTTTTTTAATTTGATTAATCAACCGTTCAACTAATGAAATTTCCTCTTCAATATTCATAATAGTTTGTGCAGCGTATCTTTCCCTTTTTTCTTCTGACTGAAGTTTTTTTCGTTTAGCTGCAATTTCATTTTTCAAGTCCCGTACAGCTTTAGATTGATAATTCATTTCCTTATCAAAGTCCCTGTTTCGGGTTTGGGACACAACAAGACTAGAAAAAAGAAGTATTATGAATGTAATTCGGCTGAACATAGACTTAAAAAATACCGAGGCGTTCATTCTCAATACAAAGGATTTTATGTCCGGTTTACAATTCAGATATAGACTAGAATACATTATGATGATCAAGTGTTTAATTATAGATGGTGAAATTGTTCAAAGGAAAAAATATTAACCCCATTCGATTTTTATTATTCAATCAAATCGTCATCGGCGGGCGTTTTATGCTAAACTAAATTAAATGAATGGTTCTTGACTGATCATCGGAAAGGTGTCTATTTTTACCCTTTCAACCCATAGGAGAGAATTGTGAAAAGTCCACTTTGGTCCAATTTATTTCATAACTGGAATACACAGGAAAGTGAAAAAGTTCTGGCATTGAAAGAGGTTCCTGTCTTCGCCGGTTTAAGCGATAAAGAGTTAAACGAAATAGAAAAACTCACCCACGAACGAAAATATCAGGCTGGTGATAATGTATTTAAGCAACTCGCTCCTGCTGAAGGGATGTTCATTATTATTTCCGGTTCTGTGGAAATTTATTATGATAATGGTGAATCTAAAAATATTCTGGCCAAATTAAACGATCATGATTTTTTTGGTGAAATTGCACTCTTGGATGAAAAGCCCCGTTCGGCAGGAGCGATCGCTACAAAGCCATCCGTTTTATTAGGGTTTTTCAAACCTGATTTGCTGTCACTTATGGAACGGAATCCGGCTTTGAGCAACAAAATTTTAACCAATTTGGGTACGGTTCTTGCAGAACGTCTACGTAAAACAAATGAACTTTTAGCTGAAAAAAGTTGATGAATCAGGAAAAAAACTATATTCAGCTTATCTATAGATTGCTGGTTAGCTTACTTGCGATTGCTTTTCTCGTTGTGATTTGGCCATATATTTCCTCTGTTGTTACCATGCTTATTTTTGCCTTTTTATTTACAACCATTTTATTGCCAAGCGTGGATGCATTAGAACGAAAAATCAGGAACAGGGGTTTAAGTGTCCTGATTATTACCGTGGGATTTATTGCAGTCATTTCTATCTTTATAGGCAGCTTTGCTTCAAACCTTGCCGAACAAGCAGGCGACTTTTCTCAAAGACTGCAGACAGAAACGTTTACGGAAGATTTCAATTCATTCATTGAAAATACAAAATCAAAACTGCCTGAATTCGTAACAAACAGTCAGGGTGACAATATGGATTCAGCGAAGAGGTTGAATGAAGTTGTTGGAAAAATAGTTTCAAAATTATTGACCTTTGCCGGCGCTTTAGGCAGTTTTGTTTTTACATTGATTATGGTTCTGATATTTATGATTATTCTTCTGCAGAATTATCATCAATTCAAAAAATCGTTGGTGGGGTTTATTCCTAATAAATATTTCGAAATTGGGCTAAGGCTCATTTACAATATAGAACAACAGGTCTCCAATTATTTACGGGGTCAGCTTCTGGCGGCAACAAGCGTAGCCATCATGTCCATCATCGGGCTGTATATTCTAAATCTGTTTGGCGCAAACCTGACCTTGGTTATTTTTATTGGCATCATCGCCGGACTGGCAAATTTAATTCCTCTTGTAGGGCCTTTCATTGGCATGCTCATTACATTTTCAATTGCAATTATGAATAATCTTGGTGTCGAGGCAGCGCAATCCCATTTACTATTTAATGCGATTCCTTCCCCGTTTTACCTTCTCGATATTGTTGTTATGTTCATCATCGTACAGCAAATTGATAATAATTTGATTACACCCATGTTGGTAGGTGAAAGCGTTGGATTACACCCTATGATGATCATGATTGCCCTGTTAATCGGTGGAACGCTTATGGGTCCCATGGGTATGCTATTTGCCGTTCCCGCCGCTGGAATTATTAAAGTGATTGGTCATGAAATTTCATTTTTGACGAATAATGCTCATTTGCTCTAATCGGACTAACGCTCTATTTTAAATAAAATATAATCTTTAAACGAAAGCATCAGTTCACCACCCTCTTCCAATGGGTAAATCCACAATTGGATTGAGGTACCGTCTTTATCTTTCCTTTCGATAATATCTTTAGGCGAACCGAGAAGCGATTGAATATCCGGCACAGTCATGCCGATTGAAACAGGTGGAGTTGTTTTTGCTTTCGTAGAACGAAGCCTGACCTTTTCCATCCTGCTATTAATACGACTTGACATTTTCCTTTCCTGATCAGCGTTGAATTTTTCTATTAATACATTTAATATTTTTTCATTTTTTTCACCAAGTCCCCCTGTCAATTCGCTTGCATCTGTCAGCAATTGAATTGCAGATCGTAATTCTCCGGACGACGTAACGGTATTGGCTATTTCCACCAGGTGTGTTGCAACCTGATAGCGTAATGTACTCGCTTCAAATTCCAATGATTTATCTTTTGAAACAGCTTGATTTAACAACTCCAATGATTTGCTGTAGAATCCGAATTTTAATGCTTTTTCAGCTTCCTGAATTGATTTTCTTGCTTCAAAATAGGGTATTTTTAATTTGGCTTCCGGTGAGAAGTGAGCGATTTTTTCCATCAACCTGATTGCTTCGTCGATTTTGCCGTTTGACGATAATTGTTCAGCCCTTTCAATTTCAAGGATAGCCAGGTGATTCAGTTTTTCCTGAATCATTTTCTTTGTTTTTTTGTCTGCTCTTTTTCGGGCATCCAGAAACCTGTCAATTGCCTTGTCACCCAACCCATTAAGTTCAAATTCAATACCTTCTTTATATAACTGAATGGGAATCTTTTCTTTACATTCTGCTAAATATTTCTCAGCTCGAACATGATTTGTATGATCCGGGTAATTTTCTAAGAACGTATTAAAATGTTTACTCGCACTAATAAAATCACCGCGGTAGTAATAATCTTTTGCCCCATCTCCCGACGTCAATGTTCCGCCGTATAAGACAGAAAATGTCAGATGAATACCAAAATCCTGTAAATGAATTTTATTAATTGGGGTAATGTCATCCGGATCATTTATAGTGTTCAGTTTCGTAAATGCATAGCGTAGATCGAAACCTACAGAAAATCGATTTTGCAGTCTCTTATCAGATGTAATGCCACCCATAAATTTTCCGATATTCATGATCAACCTGGGTCCAAATGAAACGGACATGCTTGGTCCATAGGCTGATGGTGTTGTCAACAGTTTATCTTTATTATCCATGTAAAATTTTGCAGTAGATAAGCCGTAAGTAAATCGTGTATCTATATACCATGGCTCGAACCATTGAAACATGGTTGTATGACTTATCCCAAAACTTAACATCCTCGGTGCGAAACGAATATTTCCGGGATCCCAGTTCGGATTAACGCTTCCCCATGAAGTGGTTTTATCAACAATTCCAGGGATAAATAAATTACTGTAGCGAAAATTCAACCCTGTTTGCATATCCAACCAGCTGGCATTTATGAAATAGTAAAATAAATTCGTTTTGATAAAATCGATGTCCAATTGATGACCCAAACGCGCGGTAAATGATCCTCCTGTGAAATTCGCCACTGATTCTTCATATTCAATCCAATCGGATTTTATTTTATCACCATCTGTTCCGCCTCCGCCGTAAAAAAATGCACCATAGCGAATTTCAACAGGAGCAAACGTTATGGGTGCATGAAATTCCCTCCGGTGCAATATCTGATTTTTCCAATAACCTGTTTCATGGTCAATATCCTGTTTTGGGCTGAACTGAATCAAACCCCAAAGGTAGGATTTGACTTCATCTGGATTAGAACCAAATACGTTCCCAAAGAACGATAAAATGAGTATGAATGTGCTTAACCTCGGATACATACCTATTCAAAATACTGAAAGCAAAGATTTTGAGCAAGCATCTTGTTTCTCATATAATGCATACCCATTAGACGGGTGACTAGTGATTTGTGGATTATTATAACAATAAGTTAATACTATTACACTCCCATCAATATCGGATTTAGAGAGAAGGTATGTGTAAATTTACTATTCTAATTACAGAACTATTTTATAGACAGAATATTCCATAACTGAAATGAACAAAAAGAGTTTTTACATAATATTAGTTTTCGCTTCTTTTGTCTACGGGCAGGATTTCACCATTGCACGACTTCATTATGGCGGTGGGGGTGACTGGTACAGCAATCCCAGTAGCCTTCCCAATCTGCTCGATTATTTACAAACGCATACAGCCATAAAAGCTACTTACAAAGAAGTGCGTGTAAAACTGACCGATGAAGATTTGTTTTCTTACCCCTATCTATATATGACCGGCCACGGCAATGTACGATTTGATGAAAAAGAAACGATCCGCTTAAGAACATTTCTTAATCGTGGGGGATTTTTACACGCTGATGATAATTATGGAATGGATCAATCATTCCGACGGGAAATTAAACGGGTGTTTCCGAATAAAGAATTTGTGGAATTGCCATTTGATCATCCTGTATTTCACCAGGTTTTCGACTTTTCGAATGGTCTGCCTAAAGTTCATGAACATGATAACAAACCGCCTCAGGCTTTGGCATTATTTGACGGTGAAAGAATATTAGTTCTCTACACGTATGAAAGCGATTTAGGGGATGGCTGGGAAGATGCTAAGGTTCATAAGGATCCTGAATTTATTCGAAGTGCAGCTTTACAAATGGGCGTCAATATTATTCACTTTGCTTTGACCCAATAAATGAATTCCATCGAAAAACAACTAAAGAAAATTTTAAAGGCTGCCCTTATTAGCGACGGGCAAACGTTCGTTTGGATTTTATATACTTTATTGTTGGTTTCTATTTTAATTACCGTTACGCTGGAAAGCATATTTTATTTTTCTTCCTCCGTTCGTACCGGAATCTGGCAATTGAGTTTTATTCTACTTTGCTTATTTATATTGAGCGTCATCATTTTTATCTTTTTCGTTTTTAATAATCGAATCAACCGATACCGTAAATCAACATTAGCTCGAGCAGCCGGTAGGCTTGCTTTCCCAAAAGAGGATACGATCATTAACGCGCTTCAATTGGAAAGAGGAGTGGAATCGAGCACATCCCGGGAATTAAGTCAATTTTTCATTGATGAAACGCTGCAGAAGCTTGTTGAAATAGATGAATCTGAACTGTTTTCGTCTAAACCAGGCACAAAATGGAAAATGGTTTCGCTGGTTGTTTTGGTCATTGGTACTTTGGCATTTTCGTTGAACTGGGAAAACAGCGCCCTGGCGATCTATCGTTGGTTTCATCCCCAAATAGAATTTTCAATTCCTAAACCGTTTACTATCCATTCAGAAACTGGCAATATTAACCTGTTGGGGAGTGAATCGGTTGAATTATTATTTTCAGTTTCCGGGAATGCTCCGGATTCCCTTTTCATTGATTTTCAATCTTACACAGAACGTGATTCTTCAAAACACGTTCCCGTCGCAAGAAAAGACAATACAGGAATTTATCATTATACATTAGATGATATTTCGCAAAACTATACGTATCGTTCTTATGTTCCGGCAGTTCATTTCTGGGAAGCTTGGAAAGAAGTATCTTCTGAAACATATACCATTTCAGTGACGGACAGACCGGTGATGGAGGATTTGACTATTACTGTTATCTCTCCGGAATATGCTAAAATAGATCCGATCATACAAAAGGGAAATCAAGCAAATATCAGTGGATTGCTAGGTTCCTCTATTCAAGTAAACCTGCGCAGTAACAGACCTCTTAAAAATGGAGATCTGATTTTGGATAATTCTAAAATTCCAATGAAAATCTCCGGGAAACGAGCAGTTGGAGAGTTCCTATTAGAAATGAACAGTCAATTATCGATTCAATTGCTTGATATTCGTGGTATTTCAAACCGGAACCCCATCCCGTTTCAAATTTCTGTTATTGAAGATTTTTATCCGGATATAACGATTCAACAACCTGAAAGGTCGTTTGAGTTGGGACGTGACCAATCGGTGTTACTGCACCTGCAAATAGAAGATGATTTTGGATTTTCGAACCTTCAAGTTGCCTATGAAATACATCGCCCCGCATATATTGCAATTGAACCGTTGTTGTCCCTCTTTTCCATTCCCATTGATGATCCCCGTAATGTCCGCCAGGATATTGTTCATTCCTGGCAGTTGGGTGAATTAGGTTTGATGCCGGAAGATGAAGTTCATTTTCATTTTGAATTATCAGATAATGATGAAATATCCGGTCCTAAAAAAACTGTCAGTGAAGATTTTATTGCCCGAATTCCCGGTTTGGCTGAACTATTCTTATCATTTGAACATGATGAAACAGACATCCTTAATGAAATTTTCGAAACTCAAGAAGAATTAGAATCTATTCGTGAAAATATGGATCAACTAGAATTGGATGTCCTTAAACAAGATAAATTAACTTGGGATCAACAGCAGGACTTACAAAAAATGCTTGAAGGAATTCGGGAAGAGATTCAAAAAATGGAAAAGCTGAATGAAACAATTGACGCATTGCAGGAGGCTGCAGAAAAACATGATTTATTTTCTTCAGATCTCATGGAAAAATTCAGTCGTTTGCAGGATTTAGTAGATGAAATATTATCAAATGATCTGATGCAAAACTTAATTGAATTAGAGAAGTTGATGGCAGAAATGGATATCGATAAACTCCAAGAAGCACTTGAATCGCTAACGGACAATATTGATCAGATTGAACAGCAATTAGATCGTTTTATCGATATTTTCGAACGAATTAAAGCAGAACAAAAAATCGATGAGCTACGCACTCGTATTGAGAGTATGGTAAAACAGCAGGAAAATATCCATGAACGTATTGAACGGACACAAGAATCAAACGACTCTTCAAATTTTCCAAGACTCAGCGAAGAAGAACAACGACAAGTTGAGGAATTTTCAAATATCCGCAATGAAATGGATAAGGCAGCAGAAGCTGTTGAAAAATTTCATCCGGAATCATCCGATCTGCTTAAAGATTTGAAACGTGACCCTTTAATGAATCAAACCTACGCAGATCTACAACGGACTGTAAATCAATTGCGCAGACAAAATGCGAATGAAGCTGTAAACCACAGCTCATCTTCTCTCAATAAACTGCAAATGCTGCTTTCAAAAATAGAAGATATTCAGCAAGGGTTTCAATCTGCTACCACGCAGGAAATGGCAGCGAAATTTCAGCGAACCATGAGAGATGTGTTAAACCTGTCCAAATCCCAGGAATTACTACAGAATGAAACAGCCAACCTGGCAAGAAACTCTCCGCGCCTTGGTGAATTGGCCAACAGGCAGTTAATGGTCCAGGATCAATTGCGGCAAGTGATGGAGCAATTGATGAAATTATCTCGTGAAACCTTTGCTGTCACTCCGGAAATGGGACGTAGTATTGGTATGGCCAATGCCATGATGGAAGAGGCAAAAAATGCTTTGGCCCAACGAAATGGTCGTGGTGCAGCTCAACATCAACAAGCAGCCATGTCATCATTAAACGAAGCAGCTTTGGCCATTCAACAATCCATGAATCAAATGCGGTCTTCAGGATCTGCCGGCGGTTATGAACAATTTCTGGAACAAATGCAAAAAATGGCAGGTCAGCAGCAAGGCATAAATAGTCAAAGTATGCAATTGGCTATGGGACAAATGACTGCTGCTGCTCAAAAAGGCTTATTACAAAAATTGCTTCAAGAACAAAGGCAAGTGAGAAAATCTCTTCAGGAATTAATGAACGAAACGAAACGTTCCGGTGAAAAAGGACTGGGCGACATGGGTGGAATTGCAAAGGAAATGGATAACGTTCTTAAAGACTTTCAACGCAAAAATATTACGCGCCAAACTATTGACCGTCAGCAACGCATTTTATCTCGGATGCTGGACAGCCAAAAATCCATGACCCAGCGGGGAGAGAAAGAAAAACGGAAAAGTGAAGTTGGAATTGAAATATTCACAACCGGGCCTGATGGATTACCCTTAGACATGGGACAAAGAAGAAGTTTAGCTTTGGAGGCACTGGATCGCGCAATAAAAGCCGGATACCCCCGGGATTACCAAATAATGATTCGCAGGTATTTTAATGCAATCAGTGAAAATAAAACGTTTTTTTCCAAAGGAGATTCAACTGTTGCAAATTAAATATTTCACTATTGTTCTATTAAGTGTTACCAGCTTTGCCCAAGTAATAGTGCCCCCTATGGGTCGGGGAGCCCTTCAGAATGCTCTTCTGATGGAAAGGAAAGGAGATCTGGAAGAAGCTCAAAAAATCTACGAGTCGATTCTAACTGCAAAATCTACAAATCGTCAGGCGTACACACAGCTTAAGAATATTTATAAACGGCTCGGTGATTATATGTCCGCGGCTGAATTAATCAACAATTGGCTTCAGCATTCTCCCCACGATATTCAACAGCATGTGGAACTGGGTGAAATATTTTTTATCAGTGGAAATAAAAATGAAGCCAATGAAGTATGGAATAACTTTATTGTACAATATGGTCAAAATGCCAGCGCTTACCGTATGATAATTCATACATACAGCAGGATGGGACTTGCTGAAAAAATGCAGGAAATGGCTCGAGTCGGGCGTGAGCAATTTAATGATCCAGCATTTATGGCGCTGGATTTGGGCAATTATTATCAATCCAGACAACACATTGCAAATGCTGTTTCCGAGTTTTTAATTTATGCGATACACAACCCAAAACAATTAAAACTCATCAATGACAAAATTTTGATTATGAGCGATGATATTGAAAATGTGGAAATAATCGAGAGTAGATTAATAATTCAAATGGATAGATCTCCCTTGATTGTTCATAGCTTACTTTCATCTCTTTATTTTAAAATCGGTCATTATCAACAATCACTAGATCATCAATTTCTCATTGCAGATGGTCAGCGTGCACGTCTAGACCGTTTAAATCATTTTGCGAATAGTCTGCGCAAAGAACGCCAATTCCACCTTTCCGTTATAACATACCAAACTATTTTATCCGATATAGACAGTTTACAGGACAAAATTGATTCAAAAGAACTTGGAAATGTCCTGTTGGGCTTAGGCCGGGTTTATGAAGATCAAATCCAACCTCATAAATTCAATAATTCACTGATTCTGAATGAAATCAATAATGCTTTCTTCAATAGTCAATTTAATTTGTTTAAGACTATTTCTACTAATGCTCTTGAACAAGCGCTTTCAATGTATAACACTATTTTGGATGATTTAAAATCAACGTCATTTTCACCTCAAGCTCATTTTCGTCTGGGAGAAATTCAGTTTATAATTTTGATGGATATCGATGGCGCCTACGCTGCTTATACAGCGGCATTATCGGCCAACCCGGGATTAGAATTATCATTTAAAATTCATTCTCGTCTTGTGGATATTTTGATTACAGAAGGAAAAATAGAAGAAGGTCAGTTGTATTTGCAAAATCTGCCAATATCATTTAAATATAAATATAAAACCGAGATTGCGGTGAAATCCATTCAACTTAGGCTTTACAATAGCAAAATAGATTCAACATTAAAAATATTGGATGAATTATTAACCAATATGATTCCTTCAGACAATCAATTCAATGATTTTATGGAATTACAAACCATCATTAATATTCATTATACTGATGGGGATGATAGTAATAAAGAAGCATTTCAACATTACTTATCCGGTGAAATGTTATTGAAACAAAACAAACTTTCTGAAGCTGCTTTGATATTTTCAACCATTCGGAAAAACCAGGATTCTGCATCCATTGCAAAATTAGCTTCCATAAAAGAAATTTTTACTCTGTTACAAATGAATCAATTTGATGAAGCCATGATTCGTTTAAACTGGTTATTGACTTCGGATGCGGGAGATAAGGGTCTTGTATTGGCCGGAGAAATCTTTCAATATATTCGGAATGATCCTCAAACTGCATTGAATTATTATGAACAATTTCTGGTGGATTATCCCCAGTCATTTTTATTTGAACCCGTTCGTCAACGTGTGCGAAACCTAAAGGCAGAAGCGGAAAGTTAATGAAACGATTCATCTACATTATTTCGTTCATACACATTTTATTGGGCCAGAAAATCCTGATCCCCATGGATATAGGACAAAGGGATCATTTAAAAGCATACGGATTAGCCTTTTGGATTTTAGAAAGAAACATCAATGTAGAATGGCTACTGAATTACCGGGGCGGATCATTTTTGGCAGATACAAATAGAGATATTGAGAAAGAATGTCTTGTTCGAGGTATCAATTATGAATTAATCAACGCTGACGAAGCCATGTCCATTTATGGTGAAATAGAACAAAATAATATGGATGTTGTATTACTGGAAAAATCTCCGAAGATCGCCATTTATTCACCTTCTAGCAAGCAGCCCTGGGACGATGCTGTTACTCTTGCATTAACCTACGCTGAAGTACCGTATGAAACATTATGGGATGATGAAGTTTTTCAAGGTAAACTGGAAGAATACGATTGGCTTCACCTTCACCATGAGGACTTTACCGGTCAGTACGGAAAATTCTATCGCAATTATCATTCGGCGCCCTGGTACAAACAACAGGAAATGGAATTTAAATCCATGGCAACCCGGAATGGCTTCCCTACAGTTCATGAAGAAAAGAAAGCGGTGGCAAGAATAATTAAAGCTTATGTTGGGCAAGGCGGTTTCTTGTTTGCCATGTGCAGCGCCACGGATTCATACGATATTGCATTATCCAGTGAAGGCGTTGATGCGGCTCATCCTATTTTTGATGGTACACCTATTGAACCTAATGTTCAGAAAAAACTGGATTTTTCTAAAACATTCGCATTTACTGATTTTACAATTATACCAGACCCCATGATTTATGAATTTTCTGACATTGATTATCCTCCCAGCCACAATCCTGTGTTACGTGGCGCCGAAGCGGATTATTTTACACTCTTCGAATTTTCTGCCAAGTACGATCCCGTACCGACGATGCTGACGCAAAATCATGTTCCGGTTGTGAAAGGATTTATGGGACAGACCACCGGTTTCCATCGCGACCGCATCAAAACCCATGTGGTTGTCATGGGTGAGGATCTGACCACGCCTCAGGTTAAGTACCTCCATGGGAATTTTGGCAAAGGTTCATTTACATTTTTGGGTGGTCATGATCCGGAAGATTACCAGCATTTTGTGGGCGATCCGCCCACTGATTTGTCTCTGCATCGCAATTCCCCGGGATACCGGCTCATATTGAATAATATTCTTTTCCCTGCGGCACGGAAAAAAGAACGTAAAACATAAAGACTGATTGGATGAATGGATGTATGAATGAGAAGCATTTTAATTTAGTGCAGACATTTCTGTCTGTACTACTGCAGACAAGAATGTCTGCAGAACTTCTTGGTTTTAGTTATTATTCTACCATTTTGGTATTGCATAAGTGACTTCTTTCTCACCAACATTTTCGGAAATCCAAAAAGCCGCAGAAAGGATTTCGCCCTTCGCTAAAATAACACCTGTATTGACAAGCTCCGCTATTAACGAAATGGCGGGCGCAGAATTGTACTTCAAATGCGAGAATTTTCAAAAAGTAGGCGCCTTCAAATTTCGTGGTGCCTGCAATGCGGTGTTTAGTTTAAGAGATAAAGATACAGCTAATGGCGTAGTTACACATTCGTCCGGGAATCATGCTGCGGCGCTAGCCTTGGCTGGGAAGCTTCGCAAAATTTCTGTCCATGTGGTTATGCCCCAGAATGCCCCGAAAGTCAAAATAAGAGCTGTTGAAGGATATGGAGCAAAAATTACGTTTTGCGAGTCGACTCTTGAAGCAAGAGAAGCCACTCTGAATCACGTTAAAAATGAAACTGGGGCTATTGTGATACATCCCTACAATGATGAACGCATCATCGCCGGGCAGGGTACAGCTGCATTAGAGCTTTTACAGGAATATCCGATGCTGGACACAATTATTACACCTGTTGGAGGCGGAGGCTTGATATCCGGGACATGTGTTGCTTCGAAAGGAATAAACCCTGATATAAAAATCATCGGTGCAGAACCCAAGGGAGCTGATGATACATTTCAATCACTGATAAGAGGAGAAATCGTACCTCAAACGAATCCGCAAACCATTGCCGATGGATTACTAACATCCCTTGGTGACAAAACATTTCCCATTATTCAGAAACACGTGGATAAAATACTGACCGTCAGCGAAGAGTGGATCGTTAAGGCCATGCGGTTAATCTGGGAACGGATGAATATTATTGTTGAACCATCCTCTGCTGTTGTTTTAGCAGCGTTGTTAGATCATCCAGGAGAAAACGTTGGAAATTATGTTGGGCTCATTATAACCGGTGGTAATGTAGATCTTGACAATTTGCCTTGGTAAATAATGATTACAATCAACGAAAACCATTTGGAAGATGCAGTTTACATTTCAAAACATATTACGGAATTTGATCAACCATTTGAAATAGATGAATATCAAATAAGATTGAAGAAAAACCATTTTATTTTGACCGCTTCACTCCATAATAAGCCTGTGGGTTTCAAAATAGGGTATGATCGATTTGAGGACGGATCTTTTTACAGCTGGATGGGTGGTGTTTTACTAGAATACAGAAAACAGGGTATTGCAGAAATGCTGGCTGATTACCAGGAAAATTGGGCAAGAGAAAACAGCTACACATCTATTCGTCTTAAAACAAGAAAAAAATATAAAGCAATGATAGCATTTTCACTAAAACGGGGATTTAAAATATTAAATAAAATAGCAAAAATTCCTGTAGAAGAATCTAGAATCTGGATGGAAAAACAGTTATAATATGTGGAAACAAAAACAGATTACTTTACCCAACTACCCTCGAGGGTTTCATCTCATAACAGATCTTATCATCAATGAAATACCTGAAATCAGGGATATTTCTACCGGGTTGCTCCATGTGTTTATACAGCATACGTCTGCTTCATTAACTATTAACGAAGATGCTGATCCAACAGTGCGGACTGATTTTGAAGCACATTTCAATACCACTATTCCTGAAAATGCTCCGTATTATAGGCATACACTGGAGGGGTCGGATGACATGCCTGCGCACTTGAAATCATCCATTCTGGGTTCATCGGTGAGCGTCCCCATTACGGATGGTCGATTGAATCTGGGCACGTGGCAGGGGATTTATTTATGCGAACACCGGAATCATGGCGGAAGCCGAAACATCATACTTACTATTACCGGCCAGCAAGAAGAATGATTCTTAGAAGAAAATATTTCATTCTATCATGTGCAATCTTTTCTTCCTGCGCTCATCTTCCTCAACAGGCCAAACCATTATTCCCGTCTCAAGACTATACAATTGCTTACCCATCAGATGAGATGGCATCACAGCTAGATAATGTTTTGAGGTCAGTTAAAATGCTGAGCACTTATTCTTCCTACACTGCATATCATTTCAAATTTGAACAAGATATTAAAAAAGAAACTGTTGATCAATTGAATTTCGATTTAGAAGCATATTCTAAATCTTATTTCCATGAAGCCTCATCAGGAACAGCAACTATTCTTACAAATGACCCTAACCGTATCCTGGTTCTCACATGTGCCCATGTAGGGGATTATCCGGATACAATAATTACCTACTTTCGGGAAAATCAAGAACGAGTCTCATCTGTTGCAATAAAAGGGCGATCGGATTTCTTCATTCAAGGGATACCCGGTGGAGATAATTTAGATGAGTTGGCACGGGACAAAAATAAAGATCTCGCCCTGTACGGGAGGCAGTATTTATCACAACAGGAGTTTCAATCACTTCCGTTAAGCATTCCAATGGGAACAATTAAGGATTTGCGATGGGGTAGTTTTGTCTATATGATCGGTTTTCCTATGGGTATAAAAATGGTCACTCGTGGTGTGGTCAGTTTGTTTGACAGCAGTCAAAAGGATATGTATTTAATTGATGCCAATTTCAATAGGGGGTTTAGCGGTGGGCTGGTTTTAGCTTACAAACAGGGAGCAAATCAATTGGAGTGGGTGGGTCTCGTAAAATCCGTTTCTGCCAATTCATATTTGCGATTAAAACCATCAGAAAATAAAACAAAATATGTTGATGAACATCGCCCTTATATCGATGAATTATATCTAGAGAGGACAGAGGATATAAATTATGGTGTTACCTATGCTGTCAGCCCTGATGCAATCCAGTCATTTCTAAAGGAAAATAAATATAAATTGGAGCAAGCCGGTTTTAATATTTCCCGATGGGTGGAATAAGGATTTATATTTCTTGTTTAACATTATTACAGATAGTCGATTGAACCTGGGCGCATGGCAGGGGATTAATTTCTGTGAATACAAGAACCATAGTGGACATCGAAATTTGTGAGTGACGATTCAAGGTGTGTAAGACATATTCTACTCAATTTCTTTTATACTTGTTTTCTGAACATGCAGACAAAACCAATTCAACATCAATGAAAAGATATATGAAGGATCAGTTTGAGTTTTGTGGAATAAAATCTCCAAAACGAAAAGAGCTCACACAAATATTTATTAAGAAGAAAGGGTTACCACCTGCACAGCAAGCTGATTCTGTGATTAAGGAAATATGGAATTATCCCGAGAGAGAGTTTCAGTATGCTGCATTAGATATATTGGAACGCTGTGTGAAAAGAAAGATGATACAAAACGAATTTTTATTTGAACAATTCATATTATCAAAATCATGGTGGGATACAGTAGATTGGATAGCAACACGAATTGTGGGCGAGCATTTTCAACAATTTCCAAATGATATACTATCCACACACAAGCGCTGGATGGATTCTGAAAATATGTGGCTTCAACGTGTATGTATATTGTTTCAGTTAAAATACAAAACACAAACAGACATCAAATTGTTATTTTCAACTATTGAACGGCTTGCAGAGTCAAAAGAATTATTTATCCAGAAAGCAATTGGTTGGTCCTTAAGGGAATATTCCAAAACGGATGCCGAAGTTGTGCGCAAATTTATTCAATCCAATTCTCTGGCATCCTTGAGTGTCCGGGAAGGTATGAGGTTGATTAAGTGATATTATTCGACAGGCAAGAAATCGCCAAAGATCGCACGAGTTATCTGACATGGTGAGAAAATGATTTTTATTTTTTCTTTTTAACCTGGTTCCAGATTTCGTCCATTTCCTCCAACGTCGATTCTTCCACTTTTTTTCCTCTTCTCTTTAATTCTTCTTCTACTTGGGCAAAACGGGTAGTGAATTTTTTATTCGTTTTTCGTAGAGCATCTTCCGCTGATATATCCAAAAATCGAGCCAGGTTTACCACGGAAAACAGGACGTCACCAATTTCTTCTTCAATATGTTCTTTTGTGCTATTTGATTGCGCTTCTTTCAGTTCCAGAATTTCTTCATGAATTTTATCCCAGACTTCCTCCACTTTGTCCCAGTCAAATCCGGCATAACTGGCTTTTTGCTGCAGGCGTTGGCCCCTGATCAAGGCTGGTAATGTAACCGGAACGCCGTCCAGTCTGGATTTACGCTTCTTTTCCATATGCTTAACTGCTTCCCAATTTTGCTTCGCGTGAAAGGGGGCTTCGGCCTTATCATCGCCAAAAACATGGGGATGTCGACGCACTAGTTTTTCATTGATATTTGCCAATGAATCATCAATGGAAAAATGATTATTCTCTTCAGCAATGACTGCCTGTAGTACCGCATGGAGCAAAATGTCGCCTACCTCTTCTTTCAGTTCCGGCCAATTCTCGTTATCCACGCTTTCAATGACTTCATAGGCTTCTTCCAGAAAATAAGGCAGCAGAGAAGCGTTGGTCTGTTCCCGATCCCAGGGACAGCCGTTCGGAGCTCGTAGTCGTTTTACGATATCAATTAATTCTTTGAATTTATTTTCGACACGATCAGTCATTACTAGTCCTTAAATTTATAGTCGTTACAAATATCATATCCAAAGCGATTATCTAAAGAAATACTATTTCCTTATTCTCCACCACCCCTATCAATGCAACAAATACGATAAACGAATTATTAATCTCTCCTCATATGAGGAGGGGTCTCGCGGTGTGGTGTTAAATATTGTTTATTCCAATTCCATTTGCGATCTTTTCTTGTAAGATGATTTTGTATTCTTGACTTCATACTACTAACCTATACTGGAATATTGATTAAATCTTGCCAATTGCACTGGTTTAAATATTTTTCTTCTTTATTCGTCATGATTTTTTTTCCCGCTTCTGTTTGGTCTTCATGATTCAGTAAATGCAATCCGCCATGAATGATTAACCGACCCATTTCCCTGGAAAATGGTTCGCCAAAAGTTTCCGCATTTTCCTTGGCCCGGGGAACGCTGATGTAAATCTCGCCTTCTACTTTATTTTCTTTATACTCATTCAAGCGAAATGCGATGACGTCTGTCAGTTGGTCTTTATTAAAAAATTCCTTTTTTAAGTTGCTCAAAAGGTCATCATTACCAAAAACGATGGAAATTTTATCAACGGAAAACCCCTCTTGTTGGATAATATGATTCAGAATAGAGTCAGCAGCGGCAATAGATATTCCACTGAAGTGTGGATCAACTTCAACTGAAATGGGCATTAAGCTTTGGTATCTTTATCCTTCTGCTGTTCTTCCGGATATTCAATGCGGATATGGTAAATACCCCGCAATACAGGAAGCATTCCGGTCTGGCCATCTACCGTTCCTTTAATCCTGCGCAAATCATCAATGGTTAACGGACATTCATCCAATTGACCTTCGTCCAATCGTTTTTTAATGATCTTTTCGATCATTTCTTCCACCTTAAATATATCCGGATCCTTGAGGGAACGAACCGCTGCTTCAATGGCCTCACAGAGCATCAGAATACCTGTTTCCTTGGAGTTGGGTTTAGGTCCCGGATATCGATAAGCATTATCATCAATCTGTTTGGCATCACCTCCTGCCTTTTTCAGGGCTTTTCTATAAAAATATTCCACCCGCGTTGTGCCATGATGCATAGGTATAAAATTGCTGACTATTTTTGGAAGCCCATATTCCTCGGCTAATTTCAATCCTTCACTGACATGGTTACGAATAATTTTGGAGCTCATGGCTTCTTTAAGATCATCGTGTTTGTTTACACCGCTGAACTGGTTTTCAATAAAATATTCGGGTCGAACCATTTTCCCGATATCATGATAATAGGCACCCACTCTGCACAGCAAGGCGCGGGCATTGATAGCATCGGCGCAGGCTTCCGCCAGATTTCCAACGACAATACTATGATTGAATGTGCCGTTGGCATCACGCTGCATCCGTTTTAACAAAGGATGATTAAAATCCAAAAGTTCCAGTAGCGTTAAATCTGTAGTGATACCGGAGGTAACCTCTACAATGCCGATAAGACCATAAGTAATAATGGGCGTAAATAAGCTAATCACCATTAAGTAAATCAAATCGATCTGCATATCCGCCCAGGAATGCCCCTTGAATAAACCATGGGCCAAAACAACAAAAATACTCGCGGCTATCATTGCTATGATTGTAGTAAGGAACTGGCTTCTTGTCCTCAATCGTCTAACCATGTACATGGCTACAGATGAAATAAAAATAACCGTCACGATAAATTCCAGGTCATTCCCGATCAAAATTCCGCTCAATAAAGCGATGGAAATTGTACCCATAGACCCAATCCTGGCATCGAACAGAATGGTTAACAACATTGCTGCAACACTAATGGGAATAAGATATTCCGATAGTTCAAACCTCAATACAAATAAATCTGTTAGTCCGATGAGAATTGCAAAAATGATGGAAATTAAAAGAACCATTTTCCAATCATTAAAAATGTAACTGCGATAGGTGAGTAAAAATGTGAAAAAGAAGGAAATAACCACAGCCACAATCATTAAACGTCCCAAATATGCTGTTACCTTTTCCCACCCGCTTTGCTGCTTATCTTGCTTACTGATTACATTGGCCAGCGAATATAATTTTTGATAAATATCGAGTGTGATTCGTTGGTTGGCATCTACAATCATTTCATCTTTTAGTATGGTACCCATGCCTTTGGGGACCAGATCCAGCCTGTGTTGCTGACGACGCTCTGTTATTTCTTTATCATATATGATGTTGGGTTTCATGAATTCCACTAAAATGATATAACCGAACTCTCGGCGGATATCCTGCTCATTTTCATAATAGGTATTGATTTCTTTTTTCGATTTTGTCCAAGCGATGTTTAGATCGCTTAACTCACTAGGCTTTAGAACAATGGGAATGTCTCCCTGATCAATCGAGACTTCGTTACTTGAAATATCATCAACATTTATATCTATAATTCCCTCAGCCCATCTGTTTCGAAATACTTGTAATAGATTGTCGTGAAACTTGCTTAAGGCATTTTCCGATTCGATAGGTTCTTGAATCGTAAATATTGAAAACCGGTCAGGATCAGCTATTAGCGACGGATGATCCTCATTGTATTGGTTCATGAGGACAATCAGCGTTACACTATCTGCTTGAAACATAGAGCGTACTTCTGAATATTTTACATCATGCCGATATCTGTAAAGAAGTTCTTTTGTTTTTTCTAGTTGGATGAATGCTGTTCTGATTTCCTTAACCATCAGGAAATATTCATTTAATTCTTCTGTAGATGATTTCACAATATCCTGATTACGATGGAATAAATACGGTTCAGAGTGCAATGCTCCATCCAAATCCGTTTGTAGTTTTTCCTCTGTTTTCAAAATAGGGTAATTAAAAGGTGCAATGACTGGTTCTCGGGCAATATCATCCACCTGATAACTGAATTGCAGCACCTTGCCCTGTCGGAAAAACAACGAAACAATAAAGACCAGTACAAAGAGAATGGTAATCTGTTTGTAGTTCGTTTTCAGGTTATCAATTGCCAGATCAATCGATTTTTGAATTTTCTTGTAGTTAATCAAGCTGCGTTACTAGTTGCTTTTATTAATTGTCGGGCGATAATCATGCGTTGAATTTCACTGGTTCCCTCTCCGATTTCCAGCACTTTAGCATCTCGGAAGAACCGTTCCACATCATATTCTTTCACATAGCCATATCCACCTAAAACTTGAATAGCTTCGGTCGTAATTTTCATAGCGGCTTCGCTGGCATATAGTTTTGCAATGGCGGCTTCTTTTGTGATATCCATCCCCTGATCTTTCATCCAGGCGGCATGAAACGTCAGTAATTTAGCAGCCTCAATCTGTGTTGCCATATCAGCTAGTTTAAACCCGATAGCCTGGAATTGATAGATTTCCTTTCCAAACGCTTTCCGTTCAGTAGAATAGTGTAATGCTTTTTGATAGGCGCCTTCAGCTGTTCCCACTGAAAGGGCTGCCACGGATATTCTTCCCCCCGTTAATGTTTTCAGAAACGTTTTAAATCCATCTGCAGGTTTGCCAAGCAAATTTTTTTTAGGTACACGCATATCTTCAAAAAATAATTGACGTGTATCACTGGCACACCAACCCATTTTTTTCTCTTTTGGACCAATCTTCAGTCCCGGATTGTCCGTATCGACGATTAAAGCGCCAACCCCTTTATTTTCTCCATTTTCTATGATGTGGGTTGTTAAAGTGAGAATACCTGCTTTACCGGAATTCGTAATAAATATTTTACCACCATTGACCACATATTCATCCCCATCCAAAACAGCTCGTGTTTTGGTCGCTCCGGCGTCACTGCCTGCTTCCGGTTCCGTTAAACCGAAGGCACCTAAAACGTCTCCACTGGCAAGCTGTGGAACATATTTCCGTTTTTGTTCCTCAGTCCCCGCAATAACGATTGGCATGGTCCCCAAGGATGTGTGGGCAGCCATTGTAATGGCTACTGACGCATCCACTTTCGCCATCTCCATCACAGCGGCAGCATACGCAACTGTATCCATCCCGGCGCCGCCATATTCTTCCGGAACCGGAATACCCATAAGCCCCAATTTGGCCATTTTGGATACGATTTCTTCAGGGAATCTTCCTGTCTCATCCAATTCCTGTGCAACAGGTTCTACTTCTGTTTTGGCAAAATCCCTCACCATTTCCACTAGCATAACGTGCTCGTCGGTAAAAAATAAGTTATCCATTTTTTAGTTCCATTTTATTGCGGCTGATGCCCACGTAAATCCTGATCCAAACGCCGCCAGAATAATGTGGTCATCCGCTTTAAATTTTCCTTCTTCATACGCTTCGCACATGGCGATGGGTATTGTTGCGGCTGTCGTATTTCCGTAGCGATGAATATTGCTGTAAATCCGGTCCATGTCTACATTCAATCGTTTGGCAACAGCCTCTGTAATTCTATAATTGGCCTGATGGGGAATCACTTGGGCGATATCATCCATGGTTAATTCATTGGCATCCAGGGCTTCTTTTATCACTTCGGGGAAACGAGTGACAGCATGTTTAAATACTTCCCGACCATTCATTCTTAGGCGGTGCTTTTTCGCTTTGATATTTTCTTCATCGAATCCTCTGCCCTCTATTCTGAATGAAGGCAGCTCAACCCAAAGGTCTTTCAAATATTTCCCTTCCGAATGGAGATGGGTTGACAAAATGCCCGATCCATCTTCACAGGGCTGTATGATTACCGCTCCGGCGCCATCGCCAAATAATACACCTACATCCCTGCCATCTGGATTTTTTTCCAATGCCGGAGAAAGAACGTCTACTCCCACTAACAGAATAGTTTCACATTGGCTGCTTTTGATAAATTGATCGGCAATCGATAGCCCATAAATGAATGCGGAGCAGCCAACGCGTATGTCAAAGGCACCGATGGTCCGCAATGACATCATATCCTGTAGCTGTGCCCCGATTCCGGGGAAATAATAATCAGATGAGGCGGTGCCAACGATTATCATGTCAATATCATGGGGTGTTATACCGGCCATTTCTATGGCCTTTTCACTGGCTTTTAAGGATAAATCAGATCCTCCCTCTCCTTCAGAAATCCAATGGCGTTTCTCAATCCCACTTCTCGTTCGAATCCATTCATCGCTGGTATTCATCATTTTTTCCAGATCTGCATTGGTTACAACGTGCTGAGGGACGTGAAATCCCATTCCTGTTATTTTTGAGCTTCTCATAATTCTGCTGTTGGTTTTATATCTCTGACGTTCAATTGGATTGAGCTATTGCCTTGCCATTCATTTGTTTCAACGACGAAAGCAATATCCACAGGTTTTCCGGTTATTAGCATTTCATATTTATCTGACAGACCAAAACCCACTGCCGGATATGAACGCTGTCCTTGCCCGACTTTGAACCGTAAATGTTCACCTGTTTTCCCAATCACTCTAGGTATTCCGACAATTTCAGCGCCTGTTAGTGCAAATCTAGGTCTCATATTCCCCGGGCCATACGGTCCTAATTTATCTAGAAATTCCATAAACCTTGGTGTAATATCTTTCAGTGCCATCAAACTGTCTAAGGTCAATGTTGCTTCCATATCATCTTTGGATAATGAATCAGTGGCAAACTGAATAAATGCTTTTTTAAAGTCCTCTAATTTTTCTGATGACACCGTCAAGCCTGCAGCCATAGGATGACCTCCATATCCTTGAAGATAATCTTTACATTCTGTTAGCGCATCATATAAATCAAATCCATTAATACTCCTGGCAGACCCTTTGCCTTTTCCATTTTTCATGGCAATAATAATGGTCGGTCTGTGAAACTTCTCTTTTACTTTCGATGCAACAATACCCACAACACCTGGATGCCAGTTTTCCGCTGCGAGAACCAGTGCATAATCATTTTTTAAATCAGCTTCTGCATTCACTTTTAAAAATGCTTCATCCACCACGGCCTGTTGAATAAGTTGTCTGCGTTTATTTTCTTCATCCAATTCTTTTACCAGCTGTTTTGCCCGTTTTTCATCATCCGTCACGAATAGTTCCACTGCCCTGTTGGCATCTCCCAACCTTCCGGCTGCATTGATCCTGGGGGCCACACTGAAAACCAATTGCCCAACGGAAATAGCCCCATTTAATCCTGCAAGCTTAAGCAACATTTTTAATCCGGGTTTTTCCAAATCATGGAGCAAGGATAATCCGTGGTAAACAATAATTCTATTTTCATCCTTGATGGGAACAATATCTGCGGCCGTCCCCAATGTGATTAAGGGAAGAATTTCAGCGTATTTGGATACAGATATATTGAGCTTAAGACCCAGGGCAGTAATCAATTTGAACGCGACTCCACCACCGCATAGACCTTTAAAGGGATAGTTACAGTCTTTGCGTTTGGGGTTTAGAACTGCCACTGCATTTGGAAGTTTTTCATCGGGAGTATGGTGGTCTGTAATAATAACATCGATGGTTTTTTCATTGGCAAAATCAACTTTTTCAAACGCATTGATGCCGCAATCGCAGGTGATGATCAGATCCGCACCTAAATTTTGAGCATATTCAATTCCGGTTAAAGAAAGTCCGTACCCTTCCTTTTCCCTATCCGGGATATAGGTTTCCACATTTGAACCAAATATTTTCAACGCAATGCAAAGGGCAGCAGCGGCTGTCGTACCATCCACATCATAATCACCAAATATTAAAATCGGTTTCTCATTTTGAATATTTTTCAAAATGCGCTCCACTGCTTTATCCATATCCATCATCAAAAATGGGTCGTGCAGTTTTTTCCAGTCCGGATTAAAAAATGGAACCGCATCCGATTTTGTGTGAATATGTCTATTGGCCAAAACTCTGGCAATAACCTCGGACGTGCGAAAGGATTCTTGAATGGATGAAACCAGTTGTTTATCGGGGTTTAAAATGGACCACTTCATTAAATATTAAGTCGGTGTATTGATCATTGAAAAAATAGTAGAGTCCTAATAATTGCGTTTCCAGTCTTAATCAGATAAATTTTTACTCTTTTTTCTTCACCCTCTAGGTTTTGCAAAGGGCTCCAGTAAATATTGAACGTTGTGGAAGTTTACAACTTTCGCAACGTTATGTCAATTATCTGAGTCGGCCTATAAGCCGAGTTCTGTTCCTCCCGATCCGCCAGCTGGCGGATGGGGAATCAGTGGTCATTCCTCTGGACCCGGCATCACTGTCGGGTTCTAGCGACCTACCCGCTCCTGATAACGATGCGAACAACACCAACGGAGCCTATTCGGTCTTGCACTGGATGGGGTTTACCAAGCTTCCCGATTTTCACCAGGAACTGGTGGTCTCTTACACCACCGTTTCACCTTTACCCCCACAAAAGAAAAATATGGAGGCAGTTTACTTTCTGCTGCACTTTCCATGGCTCGCTGTAGCGAACCTCCTCCCGTTAGGAGGCATCCTGTTCTGCAGTGCCCGGACTTTCCTCCCCGACCCGTTATTTGGCACAACGGCCTAAAACAGATCAGAGTAACCACTCGACCGACTCAGATTGTTAAAAAGCTGTGAAATTTACTGAATATTTGAAAATGAAGGAAATCTATTCCAAGAGTTATCAGTTTTAACTTTTTATATTCGAATTGATATGTCTACGACAACCTTTCTTGCCTGCCCGTCTGTAATATAATGAAAGCAGGCCTGCCCACCGCAGACGGGTAAAAAGCTTGACCTACATATTCCATCAACATTTAAACCACCACTCCGACAAATGGAAAACAATCGACTACCGACTAAATTTCCCCTCCTCGTAAGAGGAGGGGGCTCGATGCGTCTGCGCGATTGAAGTATTTTTGGAATTAAATTAAATGGATGTTTAAGATGCTTGAACTAAATGTGCGACAACCATCCCTGATTGTCGAAATAGTGCTTGTTTAATAGAACGACCCTGTTTTTAGTCAAGCAAGGATGCTTGACCTACATATTAATCATATTTTTTAGTTGGCCAGTATAAAAAACGACTGCAGACATCGCATGAATTAATACTATCTCCTTTTTTCACTTCAGACATTTTTTGCGGAGGCACCATTGAACCGCAGCCGCTGCAGGAAGAATCAAGCACTTCCACCACAGCCATTCCGCTTCTTGCCTGAAGAACGCGTTCGTATTTAGACATGACCGTTTCAGTTATATCAGCCACAATTAATTGTCTTTGAGTTTTAAGGTTTTCCTTCTGTTCTGATGATTCTTCAATCAACAATTCCAAACTGGATTTTCTTTTATGTAAATCTGTTGTTAAAGATTCCAGATTATTTTCGTTTTCTTCCGTTTCTTCTACCAGGCTATCTTTTTCGATTGAAATTTCTAATTCTTCTGTTTCAATACCATCTAATTCTTCTTTCAAATAATCAATTTCATGGGATAAAGCATCGTATTGTTTATTCGTTTTGACCAGGAATAATTGATCTTTCAGTTTCTGGATTTTTACCTGAATACCCTTTCGGTTATGATCTTTCTTGGCAATGTCTAAATTAATTTCTTTTATTCGCGATTTTGCCTGGACGATCTCTTCGGCAAATGATTTTTCTTTTTGGCTTAATTCATCCACTTTAATCGGTAAATCCCCCAGCAATTCCCTGATCTCGAAGAGTTGGGTATCCACCTCCTGCAAGTGTATCAATGTTGATATTGAGCTCATTATGCTACTCCTACTTCCATAAACTAAAAATGCACCTTAATAGCAGGTGCATTTTAATTATTTTTTCCTGTAAACCGGAGTGTTCGTCTTGTGTTCAATATTGAACACTCCTTTCTCTTTCTTTTTTCTTCTTCATAAATCCTGCAAAGTTACACATTTCAATGAATGATAGATAACCCAATTCTTTGATTTTCCCAATTTTTCATTCATCGGTTCTCCGGCATGTTCTTTAAAGTAAATCATACACATTAACAGGGCCGTAAAACGGTTGGCCATCTTGTAGGCGGTAGCTTTGAAATTAACTATTTTTTATCTAACATTTATTTGGCTGGGATTTTTATTTTCAAATCGCCTCATTATTTAATGTTTTCCAGCGGTAACTGATGGAAAATGGAAATGTGATACGAATGGTTGCATAATGTTGCATATTGGTGTAATATATAATTAATTACAGGAAGCATTATGAGTAGTATCGCAATTAAATTAAATAAGAAAATCGTCCAGAGTGCCCGTGAAGTTGGTCAGGTGGAACACCGTTCAGCGCCGAAACAATTAGAATATTGGGCAACGATCGGTAAAATAGCCATTGAAAACCCGGACTTACCTTTTGAGTTTATTCATGATATTCTTTTAGGGAGGACTCAGGCGGATGCAGGTGATATTGAAAAATATGTTATGGGAGAAGGTGATTGATTAAAATTTATCAAACACTGGTATTTTCCAGAGCAAAGAAAAAACTGTATAGTTTGCAGATAAAGCTCTTAGATAGTGAAATTGAAAAACTCCGCATTAATCCAAATTTAGGAGAAGCAAAACGTGGGGATTTGGCGGGTATTTTCGTTCATAAATTTAAGATGAAGCGGGATTTATTTCTACTGGCATATACTTACGATATCGAATCGCGTACATTAATTATGTTGGGTTCTCATGAGAATTTTTATCGTGACTTGAAACGAAATCAATAAAATGATAAAACGATTGTTTCGAACAAATGTTAGGTTTTGCTTTCACCTATAATCTGATATTGAATAACCTTCAGATCGTTATAATTTTTAAGCTCAAAAACAATACAAAATAAAAATAGTTTTCGCTCGAGGTAAGGAGTGCTGATTATATTAATCATTTCATTAATTATTTTTTCAGTATTTCCGCAGGATGCGATTAATAATAAAGAAGAAAACCAAAGGATCGGGACTTTCCGCTTCCCCGTTTCATCACTAATATAGGCACCAGTTTATTTCATATACAGATATCATCATCAAGACCAAAGAAATCTAAGATACGTATGTCTAAAGTAATGCGTGTAAAATCAGGACTTTGCCACAAAAGCCGTGGATATCTGTTTTAAAAAGTACTTACACGAAACGCATCTTTAAGAATAAACAATTCAGCAACGGTAGTTTTCGGGGTAGTTGTTAGTATTTATTGACGAATGGAGATAGTAAACAACAAAAAGTATTTTAACTAATAAACCAAACGATTGAATGGTAGTTAGAAAGGTAGTTGCCCTAAATATCGTCGGATGAGATAAAATGACAATCTACTGCAATTGATGGGAAAAATGATTAACAACTGTAGTCGCTAGCTTCATAATACTAGGTTGGAGTTTTGAATATGAATTATAACAGTGTGTCCTAGTGCAACTACCCGAGCAACTACCCACATGTTTATTGACGATAACGATTGTCTTTTCCGAATTGGGAACTCATGAGTAGTGAAATGATTAAATGGGTTATAAAGTTCAAATAGGCAAGTGGTAGTTATATTAGTAGTTGCCATATATAAATAGGTGTATTTACATTCCATGCATTGGGGAAAGAAACTATTTACTTAAAAAATAACATGAACAGACATTCAGTCATATGAGCAGCATTTACCGCAAAGGCGGGGCGGACGGCTATTATTACTACCAGACCTATGTCTACAACCCTGATACAGGAAAAAAGGATAAGCGCATTTTTCATTCCCTGGGCACCCGGGATCTGCCCGAAGCGGAAATACAGCAGGCCCAGCTGGACAAAAAATATGAGCAACAGGACAGACCAAGTCAGAAAAATGAAAGATTCACTTTTCTACTTGAACATAATCGAACGATTGCTCTAGTTGGGTGTACTGCCCTGGTGACGATCTTAATCTTAAATCTGTTCCGCTCCGACCCCTCCCCCCGGGTGAACCTCAATAAACAGGCAGCAGCACACCCTGAAACGCAGGAAAAAGCCATAGTGCAGCCGGAGACGGAAGAAACAACTGATAGATTAAAGCAGCATCAAACAGAAGAAATATCGCCTCCTGTCGTTTCCAAGCCCGCAGTCGAGATGAAACAGATTAAACCTAAACTAACCATCCCGAAACACACCGTGGTGCGGGTGGAACGTATCTCCAGCGTTTTTCAGCAGGGCAAGGTATATGTCACCGTCGATGAACAAACCAGCACCCAAAGGCTGCGGCTGCTCTGTAAAAGCTTAACCAAGCAGTATCCGGAATTTTCCAACATCGTCATCTGTCTGTATACCAGCAGCGTGGTAGGGATTCAACTGGCCAAAGGGATCGGTAGCCACTTCAGTTTAAAAGAGCAGAATGAGGCCTGGCTGGTCCTGTATTCCTACAACTCGGTCGAAGGCGAGTATTATGATGAAGAACCGGGAAAATATTTTGTGACGGGCCAGAAGTAGCTGCAAGGGTGGCGTTGGCTTCAAAACAAAAGAAGATGAATGGTTAATGGACTGTTGTATAAATTCTAATTCTATAAAAATTAATAGTGAATAACCATCATATCGTTTTATTTTTATTGTTCATTAAGATCACATAATTCATAATTCAAAAACCACAAGTATAACTGATGATACGAATATTATTTATTACCTGTCTTTTATTTTCCGGAATATTCAGCCAGAGCTCGGAAGAAATCAAAAGACGTATCCGGCAATCCGGTTTATCTGAATCCCAGATCAGACAATTGGCTAGACAGCGAGGGATGAGCAATGATGAAATGGATGCTAAAGCGCTGGAATTAGGACTTGAAACTCAGGGGGGGGGAAATGTGTATTCAGAGCAGATGTTTAGATCTGTTCCAACCTATTTACCAGAGGAAGAAGTCATTCGACTGCTTCAAGATACTACATTTATAAAAGATCCTTTCAAAAAAGAAATTGATTATTTCGGGTACAATATTTTTCAGCGGGATCCTGCTATTTTTCAACAATCCGAACTGGGTGCTGTGGACCCTGGATATAATATCGGCCCTGGGGATGAAATTATCATTATGCTCTGGGGAGAAACACAGTTTCGACAAGTATTATCTGTAGATCGTGAAGGATTTATTTTTATTCCGGAAGTGGGACAGGTATTTGTCAATGGATTGACTATGAACCTTTTGGAATCAAAATTATTCAAGGTTTTGTCACAAAAATATTCAAGTTTAATCCGGGCAGATGGTGGAAAAGCATCTACCTTTTTGGATATTAGTTTAGGGAATTTACGTCCATTACGTATTCTGGTGGTGGGTGAGGTCAATCAGCCGGGGGCCTATCAAATTGGCCCGGCCACCACATTATTCACATCCCTTTATTATTTTAATGGTCCCACGCCTTTGGGAAGTCTGCGAAATATACAGTTAATCAGAAACGGTAAAAAATCTGCTGCCATCGATTTTTACGATTATTTGTTATCCGGGAAGAAAATCAATGATATTCGCTTGCAGCTTGATGATACAATCTTTTTACCTCCCAGGGGGAAAACGGTCACCATACGCGGTGAAATAAAACGTCCTGCCATCTATGAGCTAAAGGAGGATGAAGGTTTGCTCGAGCTAATGACCATTGCAGGTAATTTTACTTCAAAGGCGTATCTGGACCGAATTCAGATCGATCGTATTGTTCCGGCCGAGCAGCGAGAAACGTTGGCCATGGAGCGAATGGTGGTAGATGTCAATATCTACCAATTGAGGACACAGGGGTCTCATTTTGAAATAATGGATGGGGACACAATCGATATATTTTCAGTGAAGGATTTAAGGGGAAATTTTGTGGATATTTCCGGGAATGTTCTCAGGCCCGGACGATTTGAGTATACTGAAGAACTCAGTGTATCTGACCTGGTGAAAATGGCGGACGGCCTTATGGCGGATACGTACTTGGACATCGCTCACATTATTCGTTTAAATGATGATTTAACCAAGGAAATATTGGAGCTGAATCTGGGAAATGCCCTTGAGCTCACAGCGATGGACGATGTAAAATTACAGCCGTTTGACAGCCTGGTCGTCTTTAACAAAAATACGGTTTTTAATGCATTTAAAACCGTTACCGTTTCAGGCGCAGTGAAAAACCCTGATGAATATATTTACTATGACGGCATGACCGTGAATGATCTATTGATCCAGTCAGGCGGATTTGCAAAAAATGTATACCGTGTAAAACTCGAACTCATGAGAGTGAATCCCGATTCCACCAGTGAAAATCACTATGGCATTATTTTAGAAATGTCTCATTTTTTGACCATTGACGAGCTGGGACAGAATTTTAATCACAGTGATATGGGTGTGTTGTATCCCCACGATGTTGTTTTCGTACGTGCCGATCCGCATTTTAAATTGGATCAGCGCGTAGAAATTACAGGCGCGGTGGTTTTCCCCGGTGAATATGCTTTATCTTCCGCCAATGAGTTCATATCGGATATTGTCAGCCGGGCCGGCGGTTTTTATGAGGATGCATATCCGGAAGCTTCGTCCCTTGACCGGGACAGTATTCAAGTCAATATCGATTTGGAAAAAATTATGAATCGACCGCGGTCGAACATCGATTTTCCTGTATTGGCAGGCGATAAAATACACGTATTCAAACATCCAAATATGGTCTATATTTACGGCGAAGTCAGTAACCCCGGCGCATTTAAATACATCTCAGGGCGTTCCGTAAAAGATTATATCAATGAAGCGGGAGGATATACGTCTGTTGCAGATAAGAATGATGTATCCATACGGCATCCCAATGGCGAGGGGAATGAAGTGAGTCGGTTTTGGTTCTCGCCGGAGGTTTTGGACGGCTCTATTATTACAATTGCCACCGAAACAAGAGAACAGGTTGACAAGACTGAACTTGCAAAAGAAATATCCGCAATCGTGGCAAATTTAGCTCAAGTCATTATTCTAATTATCCTTGCTCTCCCTTAATAGCAGCTGTTGAATATGAACGAATATCAAAATACACAGCAACAACCAGCCCATCCTTCCCCCTACTATTTTGAGGAGGATACTATTTCCTTATCCGATATTTTAATGGTTCTGGCCAAACAGCTGAAACTGCTGATTATTATACCATTTGTATTCGGAATATTGACTGTTTTTTATGTCCTGTTTATTGCTGAACCGGTTTATGTATCATCGGCAAAAATCATGTCTTCAGGTGGCGGTAGTTCAACTTCCCAGCTCCAGGGATTGGCTGCACAATTTGGCATATCTGTTCCATTAGGGGGTGAAGCCAACCCTGAATGGGTGTATCCCGATATCATTAAGAGCAGAACCTTGGCCAGGGTTCTGCTTAAAAGAAAATTCGATACGGAAGAATATGGGTCTGAAAAGTCCCTGCTCCAGATTCTGACCTACGGCCATGAAGATCCGGAAGTGGGTTCGGATACCTTGATGAAAATAGGAACAGAAACATTATTCGAAATGATTGAGATTGAGCAGGACAGGTCATCTTCTGTATATACATTAACTGTCAACGCCTTTGAGCCGCAATTTGCCGCCGATCTTTGTTCTGCACTGATAGAAGAGCTGGATAAACATCAGCGAAAGTATAAAACAGAAAAAGTAAAGGAAACGCGTTTATTCATTGAGGGGCGTATTGTTGAAGTTCAAAAAGAATTGGAAGAGGCGGAAGAAGCACTGAAGGAATTCCGGGACCGGAACCGTCAGATTCAGCAGTCTCCCGCTTTACTCCTTGAACAACAGCGCCTTTCCAGGGAAACGTCCGTATTAACCGGTGTTTTTACTACCCTCAAACAGCAATTGGAAATGACAAAAATTGATGAAGTGAAAGAAACTGCATTGGTTCAGGTGTTGGACCCGCCTGAGGCACCATTATACAGAGACAAACCAAAACGTAAATTATCTGTTTTGTTATCTCTGATTCTTGGCTTCGGCTTTTCGGTCGTTGTTGCCTTTATAAAAGAATACGCCAGCAATAGCGATGAAGAGGAAAAAGGGAAATTAAAGAAAATCACAGAATTGACTAAATCGAATATTTCTGATTTAATTCCCTTTTTAAAAAAGCAAAAAAAATAACCTGGCTTTCTGTCAATCAACAAAGCGGTAGTAAAGGCAGGCCCAAGCTGCAACCAGGCCGTCTTTCAACCGCAATTTTTTCCCTTCGGCGGATGTGCGTCTTTGATAGGTGATAGGGACTTCTTTGACCCTAAACCCTTTTCTGCATATTTTTGCCGTCATTTCTGCTTCCAGACCAAACCCCTGGGATTTTAACATCAGTTCTTTGAATATTCCAGCTGGAATTGCTTTATAGCAGGATGCCATGTCATTAATCCACTTTTGATTAATGATGTTAGAAAAAAGTGTTATGAACCTGTTTCCCATATAATGGAATGACCATTTCTTCTTTTTTCCCATCCATCGGCTGCCGAAAACCACATCTGCCTCCCCGCTTTCAATTGGATCAATCAATTTCCTATAATCACTCGGATCATATTCCAGATCTCCATCCTGCAAAATAACCACATCACCCGTTATATGAGGGATGGCCGTTTGAATGGCAGCGCCTTTTCCCCTATTCTCATTGTGCCCTAAAAGATAGATCCCTTCGATTTGTGATAAAATTTGATTCGTTTCATCTGTGGAACCATCATCCACAACAACAATCTCTTTTACCAAAGGATTTGTTTTGACCTTGTCTATGAGCTCCCGGCATGTAAGAGCTTCGTTATAAACGGGTATAATAATTGATAATTTCAAATTCATTATGACACATAAATTAAATAATTTTACCAATAGGTTATCCAATGTTTCATCATCCACTCCAGCGTGGAATGCAACTGTTGCGGCACAAAAAATATGGGAACATCACCAGTGTTATTTTATATTAAATCCTTTTGTCAATACATATTGGTATTTTAAAAACAGCCTTCTTTCAAAAGATTTCTCACTACCTTCATAGGCAATCAAATTTGAAAATGGGATAGATGAATATCCTATTTCAATATTGCCTAAATCACTCCGATAAGCAAAAGAAACAGATAACAGTTGATGATCCATCACCGGTTCTGAAGGAAAAGGACTCATTTCAGTTTCATGCCAATTATCATACGCTGATTGAAGTGTCGTATTTCCTTTACGTAACCACGTAAAATCCAAATGAAACTGTATGGTGTTGGTTAACCAGGCATCCGTTTGAAAATGGGCTGACCATAAATCCGAGCCATATAAATATCCCAGTGCATGGCCCCGGTTAACCCAGGAGGTTGATTGGCCATAATGAATGTTTGCCCAGGTGTCTATTTTTGTAAAATCCGCTTCCCAGGTGACCGGAATCCTGCCCAGTGTTAACGCGCCGTCTGCACCAAACCGTAATCCAATCTGATTTTGAAGATTGCTTTTATCAACCTGGAAATCGTCTATGAATATTTCAGTATACAGTGAAAAGGATGGCCTTAAATTATATCTTGCTGTAAAATATATGATGGAATTATCATTGTCATTCGGCTCCTGAAGTTCATCCCCTTCCAGCGCGGCAAAAAAATAGGGAATAAATGGATTTAGATACATGAATTCCACTGAACGGTTTTGACCTGTATAAATAACCTGTTCGCCCAGGCTTATCATTAAATTGTTTGATTTGGAAATCCATATCATGCGGTGGCCTGCTGTCAACCGTTTGATGCGTACGTCCACATTTGCCGTATCCGGTCCCAGCTGCCCTGAAAAGAATTCAAATTGAAAATCACCGAAATTGATTTTGGTAATCACATGATCGTAAGTGGGGCCTGTGGTCGTATGAACGATTGAGTTTGACATGTTTTGTCCTAGATATAAAGGGGAACGACCTATCTGAATACTAAAAATTTGACCTGTATATCTTAAAAAGGCATTTCGTATGCGTCCATTCATGCCGAATCGAGTGAATGAGGATCCCAATACATTTTGTCCATTGGGATCATTTACAATGACCGGTTCGACAAGCAGTGACCAATTTTTTATGTTAGCACACCCCCATAAATGAAATAATTGTAGATCTTCAATCGCCCCACCGGTATATAATTCAGGAGAGAGCCCTATTTGGACATTTTCCCTTAAAGAATCCCTTTGGAGGTCATGTGGGCTAAATAATTTATAAATTGATAAATCGTGGAGTGTTCTAAAAGACTCGTGGATTTGATAATTATTAATATCATCCGGTTGAGGAAAATATTGCCCCAAAACGATTGAAAACAAAAAAGCTCCCAAAAGCGGGAGCCTGATTAATAGTGTGACCATTTTCTTATCAGGCTTGACCTTTGATCGAAACTACGTCTAAATCCAGTTTTTTACCTAATGCAAAATAATCCTGCGGTGTGTAATCGGGGACTAATAACTGTAATTTTTGTTTTATTGCATCAGATTCATAGGTATCTGCAATTTTAATCAGGGATAGAATATCTCCTTTGAAGTTTTCCCATTCAGGGTGGTGATTTTGATCTTTAAGCACCATAATCTTCTTATGGGCAGTATGTTGTATAGTTTCTTCTTTGGCAACCAGTTCTTCGTACAGTTTTTCTCCTGGACGGAGTCCCGTATACACAATGGGTATATCTTTTTCAGGTTCAAACCCGGATAATCGAATTAAATCATATGCCATATCCTTAATCCGAATAGGTTTACCCATATCTAAAATCAATATGCGGCCTTTCTGACCCATGGTTCCTGCTTGAAAAATAAGTTGGGCTGCTTCAGAAACAGACATAAAATATCGATACATTTCAGGATGGGTAATTGTTACGGGTCCATGATGTTCAATTTGTTTTTGAAATGTAGGAATCACGCTGCCGGAACTGCCGATAACGTTTCCAAATCTGACAGCAATCATTTTGGTTTGGCTGATTTTGTCCACCGATAAAACAATTTTTTCTGCCAATCGTTTGGTTGCACCCATAATATTCACAGGCGAGACTGCTTTGTCAGTAGAAACCAATACAAATTTATCCACATGAAACTTCGTGGACAATTCTGACATAATCATGGTGCCAAGAACATTGGTATTCACAGCAGCCCAAGGGTGTAATTCCTGCATAGGTACATGTTTATATGCGGCTGCATGGAACACAATTTGAGGACGGTATTCCTTAAAAATCATTTTCATTTGTTTCTCGTCGCGGACATTTGCAAGAATCGCTTTTGTGAGTGTCTTTCCGCCCAATTCATGACAATCTTGTTCTATGGTAAATAAATTTTGTTCACTGTTATCCACCAGAATGAGGGAGCCGGGATTATATTGCAAACATTGCCGGACCAGCTCAGAACCTATTGAACCGCCGGCGCCTGTAATTAATATTCGTCTTTCCCCAATAAAGTTTTTTATGGATTGCTTATCGAGCTGCACTTCTTCCCGTCCGAGTAAATCTAGAATGGACACTTCACGAATATCTTTTATGGAGACTTGATTATTCATTAATTCTGAGAAACTGGGAATCGTTCGAAATCGCTTGCCTGTTTTTTCACACAGTTCCACAATGTGACGCATTTGCTCGGAAGTGGAAGAAGGCGCCGTGATCAGTATTTCATCATAGGGTACCGAGATACCTGCTAACTCATGCAATGAACCTAAAATGGGAATACCGTGTATACTTGCTCCAATTTTATGTATATCATCTTCCAGAAATCCAATAATCTCAAATTCCATTGGATAGGTTGCTAATATCTCCCTGGCAATTTTTTCACCTGTATTCCCTGCCCCCATTAATACCAATCTGGTTTTCTTTTTATGATTATCTAAAGGATTATTCTGTAATGAAGAATAATAGAAGCGGACGCTGACTCTCACGAAACCAATGAATATGGAGGACAGCAGATAGTCTATGATAAAGATCGATCTGTTCAACCCTTCAAATTCGAGTGATAAAGTATAAAAAACAATAATGACCAGAGACGCAGTGGTGGAAGCTTTGACTACTTTGACGCCGTCCCAGATAGATGTATAACGATAAATACCGCGATATAATCCAAAGGCACGAAAAATCAATAATTTTAATGGAACAACGAACAGTAACGATATGCCTAAATGACTCCAATACGATGAGGGTAAACGAAAATCAAAGCGGAGCAAGTAGGCCAGCAGCAAACTTAAAATAATTGCTGCTGCGTCCGCCAGTACAATAAAGTACATACTGGTATTTTTAAATCGCCCTCTATACATCAATTCAATATTCATGTTCCTTACTGAAAGTAATATATCTGTTCGGTAAAATGCAAAATTAATATTTTAATGCTAAAAATCATATTGGTTTTATTAACAACTCATCAAAATCCCTGACGCCGGCTTTTAGAATGGAATTTTACATTTATTTTTTCAAAAGAGTTTTGTGAATGATTGAAATAATTTTTCTCTGGTCTTTGATCGAAAGACCGACGCCTGAAGGAAGGCAGATCCCATTGTTAAAAACGGTTTCCGATATGGAAGGATCCTCCACCGTGTAGAATAGTGAGTCTTTATAAAGCGGCTGCATGTGCATGGGCTTCCACACAGGGCGCGCTTCAATATTTTCTTCTTCTAGGGCATGTATGATGTCCTCTTTATGGATACCACCCTCTTTGGAATCAAGGATACATGCGCTCAGCCAGCGGGTGGATCGTCCATAATCGGCTTCCGGCATAAATTGAATGTTAACGACTGAAGATAATCCTTTTTTATACCGCTGAAAAATTGAACGGCAGGAAGAAACATGTTTATCCAGCATTGTTAATTGACCCCTGCCCAGGGCTGCCAGAATATTGCTCATGCGATAATTATATCCTAATTCACTATGTTCATAATGAATAGCCTCATCCCGGGCTTGCGTGGATAAAAACCTGGCCTTTTCCACCAACGGTGATTCATGAGCTAATAACATACCGCCTCCGGATGTGGTAATCATTTTATTTCCGTTAAAGGACAACACTGCCATCCGTCCCAAACTTCCACACTTTTGTTTTTTATAAGAGGATCCCAATGCTTCAGCAGAATCCTCAATGACAGGAACGTTATAGTGATCGCATATCATGATCAAGGAGTCGTAATCTGCACTCTGGCCATATAAATCAGTCACAATCACCGCCTTAGGCAGCTGGTTTTTCTTTTCAGCTTCTTTGAATGCGACTTGGAGTGCCCGTGGACACATGGTCCAAGTATTCCAATCAGAATCGATAAATACTGGGATTGCATTTTCATACATGATCACATTGGCACTTGCCACAAATGTTAAATCAGAGCAAAACACCGTATCTCCGGCCTGGACATGGCATAGTTTTAATGCTAAATGCAGAGCAGCAGTCCCCGATGATAAAGCGACTGCATTTTTTACACCGACATAGTCAGATATTTCCTTTTCAAAGGTATCCACTTGGGGACCCAGGGGCGCTATCCAATTTGAATGGATGGCGTCACGAATATATTCCAATTCTTTCTCTCCCATATGAGGCGGAGATAAATAAATCCGTTTATTCTCTTTTAAAGCCATAAAATGAATCGTTTAATCCCACAATAGTGGAATGAGTGGATGGGCAATATCCGGTACAAATTCCATCTGGTCCAATATATCTTTTTGAAGGTTCACTCCATCGGCGACTTCAGTCAGAATCAGATGTCCTTTGTGAATCTCAAAGACACATCGTTCTGTAATGATAATTATCTCTTGTGATTTTTCCTCCTGTAATTTGGGTGAGTAGGTAATCTGACTTACAGAAGAAACACATTTTTGGACGGTTCCTTCTTTCAATATTGAAAGTGTGGATCCGCTGCGTTGTATTTCCAATCCTTTGGTCGTAAAAGACCCTACAAATACCAATTTTTTTGTGGTATGGGTAATATCCATGAATCCGCCACAGCCAAAATCCTCTGATCCAATACGGCTCACATTAATATTGGCATGTTGATCCAATTGAGCAAAGCTTAATATTGCACAATCGAGTTGACCTCCATTGAATCCGGCAAATTGACTGTCCTGGGTTAGAAAGGCATGGGGTCCCATGGCAGCACCAAAATCAGGACGTCTTTCCGGAATGCCGCCGATAACTCCTGATTCTAAATAAGTGATGACGTGATGATATCTATCCGGTTTTTCTTTCGCATAAATAGCCACTAATTCCGGCAAACCCTGCCCCAGGTTGACACGTGCTGTATTCCTGAGCTCTTTCAGGGCGCGTTTTGCAATCAGCTGCTTGAATAAAACATCGTGATCTTCTGAAGGAGCCCTGCCGGATTGTTTGCTGAGCAAACCGACGTGAAAGTGATATTGGTTTGTTTGGCGATGGTCCACCTCGGGATCCGTGCACATAATGACCCCATCGACCAAATGGGCGGGTAAATCTACTTCCTGGGGATGAAATTGGGATTTTACATTTCCTGCAACCTGAACAAATACGTTTCCGCCGGAGCTTTTCGCTGCCTGAGCCATGGCTAAGAATTCTGTTTTTATCGGTTCATCTTTCATAGAAATATTCCCGATACAATCCGAAATCGATCCCCGCAGCAGTACAATATCAATTGCGTGTGATTTATAAAACATGAATGATTTCCCATGCAAATCAATGATTTCAACTGCGTCATTTTGGGTTAGACTGTTGAGTTTTCCCCCGTCAATTTCAGGATCTACAAAAGTATCCCGGCCTACATTGGAGATCAATCCGGGGCTTCCGCGACCGATTTCACGGAATAATAATGCTATTTGTCCCTGGGGGAGTGAATAACCTTGAATTTTGTTTTCCTGTATTAATGACCGGATGAGGGGGATCGATCCATAAAAACTGCCTATCGTGCAGTGAAGAAGGTCTTTGTGGGCAAGAATATCCACACCCGGGTCCGTGGGAGTGCTGGAAAACATAAGTGTAATTTTCGAAGGCGACCCTGAATCATTAAATGATTCACGAATTAATCTCAACAGCTGCTGGGGAGTTCCGGAACGGCGGAATCCTCCTACTGCAATCATTTCAGCAAATTTGACTGCGTTTATAAACGCCGCTTCATTAATAATTTTATTCATTTCTACCAATAAATTTTGCAGGTACACCCGCCACAATGACATTATCCGGAACGTCTTTTACCACAACAGCCCCCACGCCGACGATAGAATTTTTCCCGATAGTGATCCCCGGTTTGATGGCTGATCCTACTCCAATCGTAGAAAAATCACCCACAATCACCGATCCGCCAAAAGATGCATTTCCGCCAACAAGAACATGGTCACCTAGAATATTATGATGTCCGATAAGCGCTTCACCCCCTAAAAATACATTATTGCCGATTGTGGATCGCGTATGGATGGCAGTACCCATTTCAACAATAGTATTCTCACCAATATTCACATGAGTATCAACGAGTGCTCGGGGATGGATAATCCGGATCATTTTGAAATTGTTTTCTTTAAACAAATGATATTTATCAGATCGTATTTGGTTATTTCCCACGGCAACGACAGCATGCTTTATGGTTTTTTTATGGGCAAGTTTCAGAGCATTTTCAAATGATAAAACGGGTTTCCCATCTTTTTTCGTCCCTATCTTATCCTTCCCATCATCACAGAATGCTTCAATTTCAAACTCACGAGAGTACCATAATAAATTTTCAATGAGTGACCCATATTCTCCGGCACCAAACACGATGATTTTTTTCATGAAACTATCTCATTTTTCGAGATTTTTAATTTTACTTTTAATGTTTTTTTACTTTTATGCATATCCCATGCGTTTTGCCAATGATCAAATTCATATATGGATTGGTTGAAATGATTCATATTTATTTTTTCTGATAAGGCCATAGCAGCTCTGAAGTTTTCTTCATTGCTTCCAACCGAACCAATGATTTTTTTATCAAAACATACAATTTGCTCCAAGTCAATCTTCTCTTTATCGTATGGTAATCCTAAAAGTAAGATCGTTGCCGATACAGAAGAAAGATGAATAAGCTCTTTTGCAAGTTCAGCAATACCCGTACACTCAATAATGATGGAAAATTGACTCAAATCCGGTTTCTTCAAAACGGTAAAAATAGAAATATCGTCCAAAAATGATAATCTATTTTCATTGGTATCAACCACGGTTATATCGTGGTTCCAGAGATGACCCACCCGGGCAGAAAGATGACCGATAGGACCTGCTCCCACAATTAAAATCCTCTCTTTTTCGGTTTCGCTCACACGATTTAACCCTGCTCTGGACAATCCTTTATGAACCACTGCCAATGGTTCTATGCTGCTGGCTGTTATTAATGATAAGGAGTTTGGAATTTTATGTACAAAATGAGATTTTAATGAAACATATTCTGAGTATCCTCCATCCTGGTTTAATACACCCACTTCTTTTCGTTCCAAGCAAGCCGCCTTTCGGTTACTCAGGCACATTTCACAGGTGCCGCAAGATAAAATACATTGACCCACCACTTCATCCCCAACGGTAAGATTGGTTACTTTAGATCCAACGCGTTGAATGGTCCCGGAAAATTCGTGACCGGGGACTATGGGGTATTTCGCCCACCCGGATTTATAATATCCAAGTTCGCCCCGTAAAACTTCCAGATCTGTTTCACAGACTCCCACATAGGCGATTCTAATTAAAACTTCGTTTGGTTTTACTGGTTTGAGAGAGTAGGTGGTCTTCCGGACATTATTTGGGCCGGCAAATTCCAATACATCATATGAGTTGGCGGTATATTGCTCTCTATAATCCTGCAAATTGAATTTTTTATCTGTTAATGATTTCAGTTTCCCCATGAGATTGTTGAACCGGTATACATATATATCTTTCATTCTTGATGGGCCATTTTGGCGGAAAGCACTCATAATATCGGCAATGAGAAACCCCGTCTGTACCGGGATCTGCAGAAGGATTTTCCATACAGGGAATATGCCAATGGATCTCGCTGCAATGGCTTCCCTCCAAAAGCGACGTCTGATTTGATCAGCTGTTTCACGGTGGAAATGAAATACATTTGCGTTAGGTTTATATATAATTTGGTATCCCTTATCCATCCAATATTTTGACCACTCTATATCTTCCAGGCCAGTCAATGCTTCATCAAACGGGTGCTCTTTCCAAAGATCTTTTTGTATCAAAGAATTCGCATTATTACAAAAGTAATTGGGTGAATTTTGAATCACTTCATTGTTGGGATACATTCTTGCATAATCCCGGATTTCAGAATAATTAGATTGATGATTCCCCATCTGTTTTCCATAAGACAGCGCTATTTTTTTTATGGTTGAAGTTGCGCGTGTAAATCCATTCACCAACTCTTCCAGCCAGTGATCGTGTTCCGGCAACGTATGTGCAGACAAAATGCAAATCAGATCGCCTGTGGAATTTTGTATTCCATTATTTATTGCAAAACCAAACGTAAAATCCTCCGGTTCTATTTCTAATACTTTTTGACTCTTTTTCATTGCAAGGTCCAACGTACCGTCAGTAGATCCAGAATCAACGACAATTGTTTCAACATGCTTATATGTTTGATTTTTGATCGAATCAAGAAGAGCCCCAAGATATTTCGACTCATTTAATGTACGAATGATAATACTGACTTTCGGATTGGATGAAGTCATGATTCCAGTAAGGTATATATTTGATACGTATCTCCCAACGAGGAAATAATATTGGCTTTGATTTGTTTATAAAAGGTTACAGAAGCAATCAAGATGGTATCAATCGAATAGTTTTTCAGTTCGGATTGGGGAATAATGGGCAGACCTTCAAATGAACCGCCTTGTTTTTCTTGGTCGTCATCGATAATACACTCGACGTTAATACCATTCTTTTTCAAATGAACCAGAAGAGACTTGGCGGTATCGCTCGCTCCATACAGTGCAACATTATTTACATTATTATTCACAATTCGTTCTATTTTTTTCTGAAAATAATCCCCTAATTCATTTTCCAGTGAGAGGAGATCCAGCTGATAATCAATAAAATGTTCCCGTAATTTCCGGCGGCCCAAGCCGGTTAACATTAAATTGTTTTCATCATTTTTCTCCAGTAGAGAACTGTCAATCAATGACTGAAGGTGAATATGCGACAGAGCTTCTTCAATTTCAATTTCAGTATAATCAACAGGAAGAGCTAAAGATCCGTTTTTATGGATATATTTCAAAATAACAAATCTGTAGAATTCCTGTGAATGGCGAAAATATTTTAAATGTTCATTTTTCATAACTAGACCTCTAATCTATCACCGCAATTCATGATGATTACTTCTTGGTTCGGACATATGTCCTGAATGCATTGAAGAAAATAATTGATGGATTCGCTATTTTTTTTAAACATATCAATATGATTAGGCACCAATGATTTTACATTTAAATTGCAACATAATTCTGCCAACTCTTTTGCATTAATATTTCCGATAATTCCCATTTCTTCTCTTTCTTCGTCACGACCGTTGATGGGGGCAAAAAAATAATCAAATGTGTATTTTTGCAGTTTTTCCACGAGTCCGTCATATATTATACCATCCCCCCAGAAAAAGAATATGTTACCTTTGAATGATATGACGAAAGATAAGCTGTCAGAACGATCAAATTCATCGAAAAGGCCATAATGTGCCGCCTGAATTGACTCTACTTTAATTTCATTAATCATTTCGGGTTTTCCGGGTTCCAGAAAGATAATTTTATCAGATGATACTGTAACTGGATTTTTCTCATAGGCACCCATGGATGAGTAAAAAGTAAACTCAGCGTTTATTTCTTGAATTGTCCATGGATCCATATGATCTCCATGGGAATGAGTGCACAATATTGCATCAAGTTGTTGAATATCCGGCGGTAATATGGGAGGACGGTAATTTCGCATCATTGTCTTTTCATTCAATCCGTCCCGGTGCTCAACATAATCAGAAAGATAGGGGTCTATGTAAATAATCGTCTCTTTTGTTTTAATCACATAACCTGATTGACCGAGATAATAAATACAATCTTTTTCTTTCCGGGTTATTTTCTTCTCAATCTTTGAAAGAAGATTCATTTTTTTCCGTTCCCATGAATTCAGGCATGATTCCCTGGTTAGCTGGAGAAACACCACGTCCCTTTAATATTTGAAAAAAAGTTAAAAACAGTATTTTAATATCAAGAAAAATGTTTCGATGATCCACGTAATAAACATCATATTCAAATTTTTCTTCCCAAGATAAGGTATTTCTGCCATTTACCTGCGCCCATCCAGTGATGCCAGGACGAACTTCATGACGCCGATTTTGAAAACCATTAAACCGGTTAATATATTTTACAGGAAGTGGTCGGGGACCTACCAAACTCATATTACCTTTTAAAACATTAATTAATGTGGGTAATTCATCCAGACTGGTTTTTCTTAATAATTTTCCTAAAGGAGTTATTCTTGACTCATCATGATCAGAGCTGATGGATTTACCCCGGGTCATCGTTCGAAATTTAATTAGGGAAAACGGGATACTAAATTGTCCCAGACGTTTTTGTTTAAAGAATACAGGGAAACCATTAAATATTATTAGCAGGATTGAAACAACAAATAATACCGGTACAAGCAATAATACTATCAACATAGACAATATGATATCGAATGACCTATTAATCATATTTTTGCCCTAAAACATATACACCTAAAGACAAATATTTTGCCCTTGGTCTTTTCACTAAGAAATAATCAATATATTTGATAAACATAAATAACCAGCCTAGAATCCACTTGACTCCCCAATAAAAATATGGTGACTTGAAAAATACTGCAAAATACTCTGTCAAAACATCCTGAAGAACCGCAGATGGTCCAAAGAGTGGACCTTTTTCAATAATTTTAAAGCTGTTTGAAAAAACATGTGCAAGGCCGTCATCTGTAAAACGGTAATAATCTATGGGATCATAATGAAAATGCTGCATAAAAGGTGCCTCCACATAAATATAGCCACCTTTTTTTAACACACGGTTAATTTCATTTATTGCTATTTTCGGTTCTTGTATATGTTCAATGACTCCCTGAAAAAGTACCCCTGCCACAGATTCACTTTCTAAAGGGAGTGATTCAACACTGGCAATGATATCTACACCAGGACCATTAACAATATTAATTGTTTTACGGCGAGCCATAACTGAGGTTGATAGACCTTTGATAGATTTGTCATTTTCTTTCCCACTACCAATATCAAGAACAGCTCCTTCAATACCAGAATCTTCAATTAATTGGGAAAAATATTTTCGTTTTTGTTTCCCTACTATATTTAATTTAGGACTTGGGGGGCGAAAAAATTCCACTATAGGATAAATATATCTATATTTTTGCAGTTTATTTTTTAATTTAAAGTTTTCTTGATTCAGTTTTTCCATTGGTTCTGTTCAGATCTTTTAAAAATTAAATAACGAGGGATAACTAGTTATTACTATTGTAAGCATATTGAATAACATTTAAAAATTTCTCAGTCAGTAAATCTGATGAGAATTCCTGTTCAGCAATTTTTCTGGTATTGAGTGACATTAATTTAAGCATTTCCTTATCTCTTAATAATTTATTTAGTTTTTGAGCTGCTTGATTAGGATTGTCCGGTGAAACAGTTATACCTAAAGTTTCATTTTCAATTAGATCCTTTTGCCATCCACCATAATTAATCATAATCGGACACCCGGCAGCCAACGCATCAAAGAATTTGTTAGCCGAATTACTCTCCATTTCCTTTAAATCAATAAATAATGATGTGGACAATGTGGCTGCTGATAAAAGCTTGGGTATTTCAACTTTTGGCATTGGATCTAGAATATAAAAATTTTTGCTCAGTACATCCTGTTGTTTTGCAAATGAAATAATTAATTCTTTTTCATATCCTTCACCCATGACTAAAAAACGTACATCATTGTTAATTTCTTCCATTTCCTTCGCCAATTTAACCATATAAGTCACACCGTTTATTCTGCCAAGCGCTCCACAATAGACGACAAGAGGATTATTACCCATCCAAGAAAAATTGTGTCGAAATTTAATCCCTTCAGCTTTTGGTATCGAAAACCTATTTATATCACTAAAATTTGGGATAATGTAGATATGATTTTCAGGAAACCCTGTGCAGGAAATACCCTCTTTTATTCCATTAGATAAGGCTATAATTTTTGTAGAATAGTTGTAGGTTGTTTTTTCCAATTTTTTTGCAAAATAAATAGATATTTTCGATTTTAATGCTCCAATTGCAATGGGTAATTCTGGCCATAAATCTCGGATTTCAGTAATCATCGGTATATGTTTTATTTTTTTTAAAATAATGGCGGGAATAGCTATCGTTAACGGTGTGCTCGTTGCAAAAATTAAATCAGCTTTAAAAGCACTACTTTTTTTAACTGCAAACAAAGAAAATATAATAAATGCTGACATACGTCTGATAAATGACATAGTATTTGAATAGCTCACCGGCAGCCAAAAAACGTGTATTCCGTCTTCATTGGTATAATTTGGTTTATGAATTTGGTAACGATCTCGTTTTGTCGTCACCATAAAAACAGTATGTCCACCTAAAACAAGGCGTCGAGCCATTTCGTATGATCGCGGTGAGCCCGGCATATCTGGTGTGTTGAAAAATTGATGGAGATAGATTATTCTCATGTTTAAAAAGAATGTTTATTTTTTAGGTAATAATACGATTCTTTGAATTGATTGAAAGTATTTCGCCATTCAACACTAGATGTTGATGAATGTTCATTATGGATAACTTCCAATTGAGGACAATATACTATTCGTAGCTTTAATTCTCTGGCAATTTCTGCGACAGATAGTTCTTCACCATACAGTGTAAATCCATCATCTAAATAACCTCCCATTTCGAAAAACCTTTTCGAAAATATTACACAAGAACCATGGGGAGCATAAATATCTATTTCATTATTTTCTTCATAATCGGTATTCATTAGTAAGATTTTTTTAATGACGCGTCCAACTTTATGCACTGTTTTGGCTGTTTTATAATTTAAAAAATATAATCTGTAAAATAATTTTTGAAATCGAGAAACTGAGTTCATCAAACAGGGGTTTTGATTTTTCCCAGAATCTTTCAATAATATTTTTGGTGCAATTATGGGATATTTTTTAGGGTCTAATTGTATTAATTGTTTTATAAAATCATGTTTGTTGAAAATAATATCATTATTCGCAATGATAATCCAATCCGGTGAATCTGTATTTTCAAATATAATTTGTTTTAATCCCAAAGCGGCTCCTCCCCAGTAATATGTATTTATTTCAGACGGAATAACTTTAATAGGCGCCTGGGAATTTTTTCTTATGTTTTCCAATTCTAATTTGCTCTGGCCGGTAGATTCATTATCTACAATGATTATTTCAACATCATCAGCATCTGTACATGAGTTTATACTGCTGACACATTGGGTTGTAACTATCGTATTCTTAAAATGGACAGTAATGAAAATAATTTTATGCATTTTTTCGTCGAAAACTGAAGATAATAGTTAAATAAAAAATAATAAATGCAGCTATTAAACTTGTCGTATTGAATATACTAATTAACGGAGAGAAAAGAATAAATGTATATATGGCTGACAAAGGAACAGACCATAGTATGTATCCGCTTTTCAATGCTTCAAATGCAAACCGTCCAAACATTCCGAACGTAAGACAAAAAACAGAACCACCAATTAAGCCAAAATCCTGAACAATACCTCTAAATATGGTATAAATATTTACATGTGAAGAACCAATGCGTGTAAAATCAGTATAAAACCCTGCTTTTCTTACTGTAAGCCCAATCCAATCAAATGGCGCAGCGAATGTATTCATCCCCATGGCAAGACTGGACATGTCTGTTGACTGAAACCAATGTGTAAATGCGGGCAAGGGTCCTAAAATACCTGCTTTAGCAATCATCCATAATTCTTTAATAATAAATATATCATTCATCCCCATTCGCAACCATTGAATACCAATAAATAAAGATAAAAGGAAAACAACGCCAATTGTACCAGTGCGAGCTGTGCGTAGGAACCAAGTATTTGCATCTTTCTTTGAACTTACATGGGCGACTGCGAGTCCAGAAAATGCCAGAATAAACGATAATAAAACACCTGCCCTTACCGCAAAAAGAGCACCGTAAATAATGGATATGATTACCGGTGCAAAACATAAACGTTTTTTCCAACCAGACAAGTAGTATGATGAAAATCCTCCGATAATTGATGCGGGGTAGGTTAAGGAAATAATTGTTCTCATCATTATAGGTAAATTTAATTCCGATTCATATCTTTCAGCTGCGTACATGTTTGGCAGGAGAACCAAATTCCAAACGTTTTGTTCGATGAGGAAACGGGAAAATCCATAAATCGAGACCCAAATCAATCCAGTACAGGTAACAATTACCATTAAAGCAGTTATGTAAAATAATGTTTTTACCTGCGGTGATTGAGGCTTTTTATTGGTATTATGTAAACCGGAACGAAAAATGAACCGTGTTGACAGCACATCTCCAACTGCAACAGCATAAGTATACATTACAATAAGCCATAATCCCATAGGATAAGGCCGAAAATCGGGAGCAAATAAAATACTTGTGGATACGAACAAAAACCAAATCAGAGCAAAAAATGCCCCTGGAGAAAGCCAAGAATTAGATATTTTACGAACTGAAAGAGCAATTATGGCCAGGGGTATTAGAACAAAACTATTCAGCATGATTGTGACGGGATTCAAACAAACGCCCTAAAATGGAAATTCAGTGCTTGGCAATCTGTTTCGTCGCCAGGATTTTCTTGACAAATATAGAGAAAACACGCAATAAAATGCACCAGCAGTAATGGATGTATATGCTGTGGCTAATACACCATACTTGGGCAAATAGACTAAATTTCCTACTACTGTAATAACCAATGCTAGGACTGACCCTAAAAGCATTAACATTGGTTTCTCTTCCATTTCAAGCGGTTTGTGGATCAGTAGTGATATTTGCCATAGGTACCCTGCCAGCAATAATGGTATTAATAATTTGTAATATTCGTTTTGGAGTTCTGGGATTAAGATAGTAAATACTTTAAATAAAAATGGTTGAAACAATAAACAGGCAGTCAGCAACAGTAAGAATGTTCCTGTTTGGAGTTTCAGAGCATTGATTAACATTTTTCGAGCTTTTGATTTTTTCCGCTCATTCCAAAGTGACATGAGGCGCGGATGAACGGCAAGGGTCACGGGAAAAAGTAAAATTGAGTAACTGCGAAGCACTAAATCAGAAAAGCCAGAGTATAAACCAGTATGTGTATCCCCTAAAAATTGATTGATAAAAAATCTATCCACGAAAGGAATAAACAGACTGACGGCCATACGCAAAGATAACGGATAGCCAAAATCGATGAAACGCATCAATATTTTCTTATGACTAGATGTATCTTTTTCTTTTATTAAAGCTAATTTTTTATAATGTTCATATAAATATGGAAGAGACGGTAATAGAAAAGCAATACCGATTCCCAGAAGCAGCAATTTGAAATCAACTTTAAAGACCCACATCAGAACTAAGGGAATGATTAAGGATAGTACAGCCTGAATACTGGTTAGTTTAACCACACCTTTGGGGTGCAGGCGGGTTTGTTCCAGTGTTGTATAAAAACGGAATAAAATGATACTAATGAGGATCAAAACCAATAATGTTATCGAGAAAAAGGATACTTCAAAACCAACTGGTTTCAAGAATATTAATGAGAGAAGGAGAACAAATATACCTACGGTTAAAGCAATCCTAACTCCAAAGAACAAAACGTGTAACAAACCAGGATCAAATTCATATTTACTGTAATAACGTAATACAGATTGGTTGAGCCACCCTGAAGAGAAACCGCCTATGGCCATGAGTAAGGCCATGATGACAGCATAGCGTCCATAACCCTCTGGCCCAATCATACGGATGAACACAACTACAAATACCAAACCCATTACACCCGGTATGAGTTTCGTTATGAGATATGTGCCAGATTCACTGATCCAGTTCGGAGGTTTGTGGAAAAGTGAAATCATCTATTTAATACACAAAAAAAAAGATGTCTAACCGGAAACCGGTAGAATATATATTGAAAATGTTCTTATTTAAGATTGGGATAATCAGGATGATTTTAATGGAATAAGTGATTTTAGATTTTCTTTCATTTTAGTCCGTGCCACGCGGCGGAGTCTGGATTCAGCAATACCATCAGCCAGTAAAAATTCCTTAATATAAGCAACGGAGAAAGCAAAAAGAAAACTGAAGATGCTCATAATGATCAGCCACAATCCCCGTTTGGGCCGGAAATGTTCCCAGGGAACCAATGGTTCATCGATTACTTGAATCATGGCGGCTTTTTCCACTTCTTCAATTTTGGCCTGTTCATATAATGTCTGCAGAGTAATCATGAGACTGCGCTGGAGTGAGAGATCTTGTTCAAATCGTTCTTCCTGAAGAATAAGGTTCGGAGATTTTTGTAATAGACGGTTCTGTTCACGGAAAGATCGTAATTCTTCTTCGATATTGATTACTTGCGTATTTACTTCTAATATGCGTTCTTCAAGGAATGCTCGCTTTTTTTGAACCTGACTCGTTTTATACTCCCGCTGCAAGCGTCCGGAATGGTATATCACACGGTTCGCTAGTTCCACAGTGAACTCAGGTTCAAAACCAAATACTTCCAGTGTTACGACAGGCGATAATCGGGGATTATCTAAAATAATCATCTGATCCAATATTTTTGTACATGCTTCAATTCGTTCAGGAAGCGAACGGTGTTCAATTTCGGCCTCAATGGAAAGTATTTCTAATAGATTTGATTTAAGACCATAACGGTTTGTATTAAATACCTCATTTAAAAGTGTACGTTTTAAGCGTTTACTACGCACAATTTCTGGATATAATTCATTCCAGGCCGTTTCATTATCCAAACCGAGAGGTACATTGATACCTATCTGTGCAGCAACGCCCAGTAGATTGGCGGCTGAAGAACTGCTCTGTTCTGTGGGGAGTATTACTGCTGTTGTCCGATAAATGGGCTGGGCAATAAAAAAAAGGTAAACAGCCAAGGGGATCAAAATGAAAAACGGAATACCTATCAAGTAACGGAGTTGGTGAGATATTAGCAGCTGCCAGCGAGCTAGAGACAGCCGCTCATTTTCAAAACTTCTCGTAGATGCCAATGTTGATTCAGACACTGAATATTGCGAATCTTCACTCGCTGAAGATTGTACATCCTGATAATATTTAAGGAGGTGCTTAGGGGGAATTTTATTTTGTTTGATCCACCCTGAAAGAGTCTGAGCGGTTACTTCAAAAAAATCAGCGACTTGATATAAATGACGCAAACCTTTTCGGAGCATAATTTCATTGATGATGGTATCAATATCTGGATGTTTTTCTTCTGAATAGTGTTGATCCATTTGAGATCAGTTAGATAAATCTAAGTTCCGGCCCAATGAATCAGTTTTTACTAGAAAAAAATCATATAATCCGTTACCAAAGGAATTGGTGCGTCCCAGAAATGCAAAGCCACCATCTTGGGCTTGAACAACAGATAAGCCTACATCATTGTCCTTACCCCCATAGGCATAAGACCATTCGATGATACCGTCTTTATCCAACTTAATCAGAAGAGCATCCTGGTCTCTACCAAACAAAGTAGTTGGACCAACACAAATAACACCACCATCCTTTGTCGAATTTACATCCACTTTAGAAAAAAGATTGACTTCGCTATTGCTGAAAGGATAAATATTCTCCCAGAGAATATTACCGCTAAAATCAAATTTTATGATCCAAAGGTCAAACCAGTCATTTCCTAAAGAATCAGTCACCCCTGCGGCCACATACATACCATCATCTAATGAGACGATGCTGTGACCATACGCCGTTGCATTTTTACCAATTTTTCTGGACCACTCTTCCTCACCGTCAACGTCTACCTTTAACAGCCAGATGTCCTGATTCCCAATTTCATGGTTATATTTATCCCCAATTATAAAAAAACCACCATCGGCTGTCTCTGATAAGGAAAATCCCGTTTCAGAATACGCCCAGCCATAAACCTTATCCCACACATTATTTCCATCCGAATCTAATTTAACAAGCCAAATATCCCGTCCCGGCATACCGAGTGAATATGTATACCCTACAACAACGAAATGACCATCTGACGTTTCAATAATATCTCTCGCACCTTCATTTTCTGTACCACCCATAGTCTTTTCCCAAATTATTTCACCCACAGAATTGATTTTAATAATATAGATATCACCACCTTTACCTTGTAATCCCTGCTCTGCGGCTATTATATATCCACCATCACTGGTCTGTTTTATTTCAAAAGCATTTTCTCGAAAACTTTCTCCAATAACTTTGCTCCAAAGTCCATTCCCTTCACTATCTGTTTTAACAATCCAAATATCCCATTCTCCAGCGCCTTTTGATGTTGTAAAACCAGTGAGTATATATCCGCCATCGGTGGCATTATCCAAAGAGAAACCGTATTCTTCCTTTGCGCCGCCAAATGTTTTATAAAACGAATTCAATTCAATTTCTTCTTTCTCTTCTTCCTCAATATACGACGGTCCTGCGTTTTTACATCCAGTTACGACCAGAAATAATAGAATCAATATTATTGTTTTATCCATTGATAACCATTGTCTTTCAATTAATTCTTAAATGCATATTCATAGCGAAGAATGACTGTATTGGTTCTTCGTTCTCCGGTGATTTCATTAATGAAATAATGATCTTTTGGAAATCCCAAATGGGCTTCATATTGCCATTCATAATATACACCTAATTGAATTTGATTTGATATTTTATATCGGATATCTAAACGTAATTCTGATTTGATTTCATTGGGACGATAGGTTGTGATACCGTGACGTTCATAATTCCACATTGGAATTACAGTCCATCTATTCCCCATCCATCCGAAAAATATTAACAAATCATCAGAATCAGATCCGCTGTGTGCCCCCCACCGCCGACCTTCATAAGAAAAATGATCGTAATGGCTCCGGTTATACCAAGGAGGAAATCCTCGAAACACTTGCATACGACTGTTTATCAAGTTCGCATATTCAAATCCAAAAATAAGATTTTTGTTTCCCAGAAATTTATAATGCTGAAATCCAATTATGGTGGCCATGGCATGGTCCGGCTGAACGACAAAATCCCAAAAATTTTGACGATTATCATTGAATCCAAGTTCAATATATAACTTTAATTTTGAATCGGGAAACCACATGGAAAAATAACCTGATAATGTTTGATCAAATGGATCGTGTCCGCCGATAGTATAAGGGTTATCTAAATTATTTTCTATTAAAAAGCTTTCAAAAACTATGAGGGCTGCTTTTTTCGCAGTCCATGGAATTCCTACGTCCACTCCTCCGGTGAGGTAATTTCGGCTAAAACCAATAGATATAACTGGATTTACATAAAATGATATCATTCCATTAAGAGATGTAAAATAGGTGGGATCCACATAAGGTTTTCGAGCAATTTCAGCAAATGTGTAACGACCCATTATACCAATATTTTTCCAGCGTATTTCCCGAATTGTACCGATCATATAATGAGGAAAACCAATGGTATTATTCGTCATAGACAGAGTTCCCTGGAGACCGGGACCCCACCACATACCGGCGTTTGAAATCCCTAACCCGAATCCCTTAAAATGAAGATATATCTGGGCATCTCGCAGTCCTGCTTCTGTAAAATTAGTTCCAATATTCTTAGGGACATCGTTTAACACGGCAAAAGACCCCGGCCGGTCATAAATTTTGACTGCTTTATTTTCACCTTGTAGTATAAAAGGTTCAAAACTAAAGGCAAGAAAATCACTATAAAAAGATATGTGCAGACTATGAAACATGGTATACCCCTTACCGAAATACCGGACATCCATATTTTCCTGATTGGGTGCATTATCATTCAGATAATGTTCACTCCGGAACCAGGCAGACCATGGCTGTCCATTATCAACGTAAAAAGGTCTCATGATGGTCGTCTGGGCATGGGCGTCACCATCCACCAAGGATTTATCCATGGTCAATAAATAATAAGGATCCGCCGAGGCGTAAATTTGCGGAAAGGATAGCGACAAGAAACAAAAAAATGATATTGTCAGATGAATTATATTACGGAAAATCAAATACATTAGATTAATATATATGTTTCAATTTCTACAGCCAGAACATTGTTTCGCCAGAACTTATTTAAATTATTTAACAGGTATAATAGTGAGCTTAATTGAAATAAATAATTATGCTCCTGAATATTCATTTAATTAAGTTAATTACTTATCTGTTAATAATCAAGACCAGCGTTGCTAAAGATCCTGCAATTCCGGCAAACTGCCCGATAATATCCAATGAGGTAGTATTAGTTTGTGCCGTAAAAGGTTTACCGCTCACATGAATTCTAGACTCTTCCAGCACAATCGGCTTTCGCCAAAAGGTTACGGGCGCTCCCTGTCCATTGGGATATTTAATATAAATGTGTTTGGGGTCCCCCAGAGTAGTAATTCCTCCTGCTAATCGCAGATAATGTTTGACTGATTTTCCTTTTTCCCAGGTAAAAGCACCTGGATTATGAACAGCGCCGGTGACGGTTATGGTACCCGTTATCAGGGGAACGTTAATGGTGTCTCCGGGTACAAGAAAAGCATTGTGATCAAACCAGCCCACATAATAACTATCGCGATGTATGGTAATTCCTTCTTGAAATCCCGATTCGGTTACACCACCGGAGCGTTTAAGCAGAGATGCCAATGATTCCTTATTATTGAGCAGCGGGTAGGTTCCGGGGGCGGAAACTTCACCTTGAATCACCACAGTTCTGGAAGCCATTAAATCTTTTTTTCTTGGGATTGTGAGACGATCGTATGGATATAATTCGATATTTGATTCCTCATTGCCTGCTAAAAGATCGGATACATTTACGGTGACCGGTGTAAATCCACCGCCATCAATTTGCATGCGAACCAATTCGGCTGCATCCCAGTTAGCGGACGAATATGTTGGTCCATGTTCAACGCCTGAGACTTGTAGCAAATCCATAAGATTCATACCAGCGAACCAGGGATACGTCCCGGCGCTGGCAACTTCACCGGCAATTGAAACAGTTATTAACGATAATTGCTTTATGGGAACATAGAGGCTATCCCCATTTTCTATGGCGATTTTATCGAGATCTTCCAAAGAAACATATTCTGCTTGTTTATTATCCTTAAACCGGTGGACTAACACAAACGTATTGCCGGCATCCGGCCGGACACCACCTGCGAATCGGAGAAGATCTTTAATGGTTTCACCTGGAATTATTTCATAATGAGCCGGCTGCCATACGGCGCCATCTACCGTAACGATACTTTTTCGACTGGGAACATGAATAATATCCCTTTCTAAAAGACGGCTGTCGTTTATATCAGAAATTCCATTCAAAAAAGCATAGTAATCCAGTGTATCCACCGGGGAACCGTTACGCATGATAATTATGGTTCTAAGGGATCCGGTAATGTCTATGCCACCCGCCATGGTTAAGGCAGTGTTTATGGTTGCAAGTGGATTGACCGCATACAGTCCTGGTGCATTCACGGAACCGGTTACTTGTACATTAATACCTTTCAACTGCCCCAGGGATATATCCAGGAAAGTGGATGGCGTTTCCCCCCGTATTGTGGAAAATACTGTGGCATATCTGTTCTGGATATAGGGTTTTGCTTCCTTAATTGTTTTACCCCCCAGGAAAAGATTGCCCACATTTTCAACAATAATTGTCCCCTCTCTTGAAATGGTTTGTTTAATAAAATGTTCTGCTTCCCCCCATAATGATATAATAATTTCATCGCCGGGGCCTAAGGGATAATTATCAGGAACCGGTCTATTCTGCCAATATGTTAGCGTATCCCGAATGAAAAAATAATTATACCCAAAATAGGGTAATATTTCCTCCTTATTTATGAGGGGTATTAAATCTTCCAGGTCTTTTAATTCCGTTTGAATCCTGGCCATTTTCTCAGAATAATATAATAGTATATCCTGTGGTTTGACCAAAACCTTCGTTGGGACTTCATCAATAAGTACTTCATCCCTTCCTAATTCCTTTGCCAATGCTTCTTCTGCTTGTTTAATACGTACAATATCATTGTAGGCTTTTTGTACCTGCTTCAGCTCATCTATTGATTGGCCATACACAAATTGTACAAGAATCAGAAGAAATAGTATATATTTTTCGAGTATTTTCATGGTTTATTCTATTTTATTCGGGTTAGTTTAAAGTTATTTCGGGTTTAATACAATATTTATTATAAGTAATCAATAATTATTTCTCCAGATATTTTAGGAATACTCGCAGGTTTAAAGTTGTGTTTTGAGTGAGATTTCTGCCCATCTACCAATTGGATTTCAGAAAAAATAATCATTTTATTAATCACCGTATGAAACTGTATTTCCTTCTGAATCTGTCTTGATTAACCATACATCACCTTCACCAATCCCAAAAGAATCTATCTGTAAATCCTGTTATTATATAACCACCATCTATAGTTTCTTGAACAGAATAACCTCTATCATAATTATTTCCACCAAAAGTTTGATTCCAATCTTCAACTCCATCAGAATTGGTTTTTATTAACCAGACATCACCAGGGTAACCATTTCCAACCGAACGAGTAGACCCTGTAACAATATATCCACCATCCGTTGTCTGTTGAACTGAATGACCGTAATCAGGACTACTTCCACCAAAGGTCCGTACAAACATTCCTTGTGTTTCATCTTCCTCTTCTTTATCACAAGTAGAAAACAACAAAAGTCCACCAAAAATAAATATAAATGATTTAAGAAAATGAAAATTCATACCAACCTCTTGTATTTGAAGAA
>VAOY01015878.1_pt1 | contig 95954 bp, 81 predicted proteins | sample 3393881 | NCBI WGS metagenome assembly VAOY01 (sample SAMN08290430, study PRJNA428436) | hydrothermal vent metagenome | isolation source: Deep-sea hydrothermal vent chimney | place: Indian Ocean: Southwest Indian Ridge
AAGGAATGTTCTGTCTAGTATAGGAAATTGAGAATGCTCATTCGCCCAGTTAATAATTGAAGGTTCTTTAATTTTCTCACTTGTATGACATTTATTACATTTCAGTTTTTGATGTTTACCTGTAAGAATATATCCTGTTTCATCATGATTGAATTTATTAATCTCTTTTGGCCAGTAAACCAATTCAAAGTTTTTTCCATTATGATCTGAATGACACTCGCCGCATTTATCGGGTTTATCAGCATGAAATCCAATTTTCGCTTCAATTTTTTCTTTTAGGGGTGAATGACAATCTACACACCCGGTAGATAATTCTTTTTCCCTCGATTCATGGCATTGACTACAATTGGAGTTTCCCTCCAGGTGGGCATGGTATTTAGAAAGCTGTCCTGGAGAAAACTGGGCAAAAAGAACTAGCGGAATGAAATAAGTAAATACAAAAAATAATCTCAATTCATTGCCTCTATTTTCTTACCAAATTCAATGCCGATTGAATTCAATAATGGAAAGGGTAATTCTCCCCCGGCAAATATAAATACAAAATTATTTTCTAATTCCAATGTTGTGTCAGGTGTTTTCAGCGTTACGGTGTCTTTTTCAATTTTAGTAGGGCTAGAATTAAAAACAACATTTAGTAATTTGTCAGAAATTGCTTTTTCAATATTGGCCTCATTTCTTGCTTTGAGCCTGAAGAAATTTTCCTTTCTATAGGAAATGGTCACTTCATTCCCTTCCTGATAAGCCAGTCCCAGCGCCGCTTCTATTGCGCTGTCTCCTCCGCCTACGACTAATAGTTTCCTGTTTTTATAAGTTTCCGCATCGAGCAATTTGTACAACACATTACTCAATTCTTCGCCAGGAATTCCTAGTTTCCTGGGGGTTCCTCTCCTTCCCAAAGCTAACACGACCCTCGCTGCTGTTGCCGGACCTGATGAAGTCTCAATGTTGAAGTTTCCTAATTCTCCTGTTATTCCCAAAAGTTTATGTCCAGACAGCAGCTTGATCTTTTGATCCTGTATGACAGTTTCCCAAATTTCAAGCAAATCTTCTTTCGAGTATTCTCCTTTTTTAAGGGAACCGTACAACGGCAATTCAATTGGCTGCACCAACACCAATTTTCTCCGCGGGTATTGAAGTATGGTCCCGCCAGGCTGATCTTGATCTAATAAAAGATAATGCAGCCCTAACTCTTTCGCCCTCAACGCGGCTGACAGACCAGCAGGACCGGCACCGATGATTACCACATCAAATTCCGGTCTGGAATCTTTAGGGTTGCTCTGATAGATATGATCCATGGCAGTGATCCCGTGGCTGATGGCATTCTTTATTAATGCCAAACCACTTAATTCACCAATAATATATATTCCCGGTATATTGCTTTCAAAATGTTCTGATAATTTGGGGATGTCTTCCCTTTGGCTGATATCGCCAAGCCCCACTTCGATAGCACCCACTGGACAATTTTCTGCGCATTTGGCGTGACCAACACAATGACTTCCATGAATAATGGTTGCTTTACCATCAATGAGTCCCAGCACATCTCCCTCTGGACATGAATCCACGCAAATTCCACATCCGATGCAAAGGGAGCGATTAATAATAGGGTGTTGCAGTAATGCTTTATCTTGCCGCTTGGAGCGTGTTTCTTCCAGTCTTTTTTTTGTCTGGGCATCCTTTTTCTTCATACTTCTGATGTACGGAACCAAAAACAACAGGATAATAAAAAGACCGATTCCCCAGGTAAGTAATTGTTCGGTATTCATCAGAAAATCCAGGTGTACCCCAGTGAAGCAGCTACAGCAATATGTATGAACATGATGACAATCATAGTATAAGCAAATGGTTTATGAATTACATGCCAATAGTGGAACAAACTCTGGGCTGCATTCCAAAAGGCAATCTGGCGATCCATTTTAACGATTTGTCTGAGAGAATGTTTAAACTGTTTTATCTCTTTTTCTGGTATCGATGATAACTTCTTAATTTCATTTTTTATCTTCCACCATTTTATCCAGTTGGTTAAATCCATAAAAAATATAGTGAAAATTCCCAGTAAACCTCTCTTTTTAATTTTTTCTGCTCCAGATAATTGAAGTATCTTATCTATGGAATTATCTGAAATACCAAAATCATTTTTAAACTGGTTGGTTATAGATTGTAATTGCTCTTTGAATTCTTCCCTGTTTACCTCTTTTCCACTAACGCGATGAGGAATTTTAATATAGATATACCTGCCAATAAATCCACTCAGGGCAACAGCAACCATCGACCAGTAGGAAATGGATACCAGTCCCCCAAATTTTAATGCGGTATGAAATGTCACCAGGATCGGCCCGGCAATACCGAGAAATATGTGATAATTCAGCCAAGTAGGTAGTTTTCCCCATTTTCGAAACAATTTAATTCGCTTTCTAATGGAATATATAAACATCAACAGCATCATGCTGCCACCTATAATACCTAGTCCGTGTCCAAATGTACCCCCTGGTTTCCACAGCTTATGGACAGGATGATGTGGTCGTTCATTGAGCGGAATTAAATAATAATCGCTTATATTTATCATTATCCATATGGACGTAATAATCATCAGAACGGTTAGAGCGCCAAGTATTGTTTTATGGATTATATTCATGAAATGTAAAATATTAACTAAAGTAAATTACAAATTACGATAATTTTATCTTTATATTTGTTAATTCAATCACATCCGGGGGTATGTTTCAATTGTTATTGACTCTTAAAATATAGTTAATTTCTTCCATGGATTTATCCCTTCATCTAACCCTGGTTCATTTTCCCATAGCCCTGATTGTATCTGCGTTTATCTTTCAAGCTCTGCATCTATGGAAATTCCACTTAATTTGCCGTACAATGAGTATGTGGTTATTGGGATTAGCTGCTCTTATGAGCATCCCAACCACAGTGACCGGACAGAAAGAAGCCATTAACGTTGGACAAGCCGGATTCAAAACAATCGTGTTGGAGACCATTCAGCGTCATGAACTCATGGCCAATATGACCACATGGGGAAGTGTATTGGTTGTCATACTCTGGATTTACTTTTTTCTGAAAGATCCACACGATTTCAGGGTTGACCGTTTAGCGCTGGTATTTTTAGGCTTGTTATCCGGTATTGTAATATTTACCGCTTATCTTGGAAGTACTTTATCCCACGGCTACGGTGTGGGTATGCCTTGAGTTTGTTTTGGCTTTATGACTGAGGAATATTTTGATGTAATTATTCTCGGTGCCGGGATTAACGGTTGCGGTATTGCTCGGGAACTTTCACTACGTGGGAAGAATGTTCTTATTCTGGATAAGTCATCTATCGGTAGCGGAACATCTTCAAAATCATCACGACTCATCCACGGTGGTCTACGATATCTGGAGTCCTTTCAGCTAAAACTGGTACACGAAGCACTCATGGATCGGAAAGAGCTAACTGAATTATTTCCAGACTTAGTCCGATATCGTCCATTTTATCTTCCAGTATATAAATCCAGTCCTCGTAAAGCCTGGATGATATGGGCCGGATTAAAACTGTACGATTTATTATCAGATAAGTATTCAGATCACCGTTCGAAAATCATCCCAAGAAAAGAATTTGCTCTCCATGCTCCCTGTTTAAAACAGGAAAATCTACGTGCTGTATTTCAATATTATGATGCTAAAACCAATGATTTAAAATTAACTCAACGTGTGGCTAGTGATGCTGAAGAAAACAACTGCACGATTCTTGAGAATACACACATAACGCAAATTGAGTATAAACTATCAGATTTTTCAATATTTACAAATCAAAAACTGTTCAAAACACCAACACTAATCAACGCCACCGGCCCTTGGATTGATGAGGTTAACAAACGGTACAACTTTCCTGCAAATTATCAAATACGGAAAATCAGTGGTGTGCATATTGTTGTCCACGGCCTTGTGGCAAATGATCTCTTATTTATGCAAACAAAAGGAAAACGCATATTTTTTATCATTCCTGAGCCGGAACATAATCAGACCTTAATTGGCACAACAGAGCGAGAAGAACATGTTTCTGCAAATGACGTAATAGTCGATCCTGAGGATGTAAAATATATTTTAGAAAATATCAATCAGTATTTAAATCCCGATCACCAGATTCATGCATCGAACATTCGGCATTCGTTTATTGGTATTCGTCCGTTAATTGCTCACAAAGAAAACCCTACCAATCTATCTCGGGAGTATGAACTGGATCTACATAAAATGAATGGGGTTAAACTACTCCATGTATTTGGTGGGAAACTAACGACCTTTTTATCCTTATCTCGATATGCAGCGGATTTAATTGATTAAATGCTGGCTATATGCGACGAAGATTAATGAATTTTAAAACGAACTTCCTGACTACAAAGGCTGCAAATATTATTTAGCTATTCTTCCCTTATAATATTTACTAAAAATGCTTTGGCATTGGTTGAAGAAAATAATCCATATCCGCCAATTATATTTGACTCAGGCAGCACATAAATATTCATACCGACAGGATCACCGCTGTAGTAATTATAATAGGCATCATCAGTTGCCTCCAAAATAATAAGATGTAAACCATAGTAATTGAAATACAACCAGTTCATAGGTAATGGAGGTTGGGATACTTGCCAAAATAATGGATTTAATCGATAAGGGTCACCACGATCGTCTCTGAAATATTCTTCTTTCCATATTCTATACACCAGGGATGTATCATAGATTATATTGATAAAAGAAGAATCTCTTGATCCATTGCGATTGTAATCCATAAATGTATCAATAGATTCGTCGTATTGTCCATTTTTGTCTAAATCGTTGAATGGCTCTAAACCTTTTTCATTTGCTTCCAATGCCAATGTCATGACTTTAATTGCAGCATAATTATCCGCCTCAAAAGCCAGCATAAACAGAGGAAAAGATGCAAAGCTTTCAGTATGGCATCCACCCTTTCTGTACACAGCATTTGAAATAGACCATGGATTTATTAAATGAATCAAAGTGTCCGGTTGATTCATATAATTCAGCCATTCTAATTCGAAATTATCAGTATTTACGGAAGGAACTGCCATTTCTTCTCCATCACAAAAATGTGTTTCATTTTCCGGGCTATAATAATCCATGCCATCAGGGATTGTTGTTTCAGCAGATATTTCATATTGACCCCATATTGCAGATAAGGTATACGTTTCACCCGGTTGAAAAATGACAGTGTCCTGAGTCAGGTACCTTCCTTTTCTTCCAGAGACTGGTGCTGCTTCATATACATCACTCGTCGAAAGTCGTATTATTGTAACGGTGGCATCACTGATATAAAGGGAATCAATTTCAACTTGGTTTTCTATTGATGAGGACAATGATACATAACATGTATCGCCAACAGTACCCATGGGAAAACCAGCGGACAAATTTAAGAAAACGACCAGTTTATCCTCGTAGACAGCTATATCATCGTCAAACCCACAGGACAGGAAAATGATTGAGAAACTGATAATCAATAACTTATTGAGATCTTTACTAAACCTATTGCACAAATTAAAAAGTTTAAAATTTGCCTGCTTTTCGTTGGAAAACTTATCAATAGCGGTGCTATTAATTGCATTTCCCTTCTTAATCAGGCAAATTTTAACTCTTTTTTCTTCATACTCAAGATTTTGCAAAGGTCTCATATTCATAATTAAAAATCGATATTAATCCCGATAGATGGTATAATTGGAAAAATAGAAATATCATTGCGCTTCACTTGTTCTTCATCCGCTTCATCTACATTGGGTTCCCCCGGGTCAGGATATCCATTGCCGTTGATATCGTCGTTTTTCTCATCCCAGTCACCATCATCATCAAGACCATTACTTGAACTGCCAAGATGATAAACGTACCTGAAAATATTATCCCGGTTATAACTATTGATAACTTGGAGATATAAGTCCATAGTGAATTTTTTGAATTTGAAGTTACGTACAACGCCTAAATCCAAACGGTGGAATGGAATATAACGGCCTGAATTTCGTGAACCGGGGATGGTGCCTAAACCACTGTGAGTATTATCAAAGGAAAAATCCAAGTTCGTAGCATAAAAACCATCTATAGGCGTAAAAGCCTGGCCTGACTGGTAAGCCCATTGCCAGTTCAGAGTCCACTTTTTATTGATGTCGAAGTTGCCAATAATATTAAACGCATGACGGCGGTCCCAATTGGTGAAATATTCTTCCTCGCCCATCATTTTCCTGGAAATGGAGTATGTATAAGAAACCCATCCATTCAATCGACCATGCTTTTTCTGAGCAAATACTTCCAGTCCATACGCATATCCATCTGCCACATCAAATATATCAGCCAGCTTATCATCGGATAACAATTCATCAGTAGAAAACCTGGTCTCCACGAAAGTCAGCATATTTTTCAGATCTTTATAATACGCTTCAATTTGAATTTTATATACTAACCCAATATATTCCTCATAACCCAGTACAACTTGGATGGATTTACCCGGATCTACTGATTGGTCAATTGCCATCCAAAAGTCCAGCAATGTCGGATTAAAATCGTCTTGAATAGTCATAATAAATTGATGGTAATTCCCGAGGGCAAAATTAATATAACGATCTTCGGTCAGAAGGTATTTCAAACCTAATCGGACATCGGGGAACAGTTTCTGTGGATGGGCATCGTAACCATTTAATCGAAAACCCGGTTCAAAAACCAAACGTTTATTAGCGATCCATTTCAGTTTTGTATAGACTGCAATTTCGATGGGCGCTTCTTTGACTTCAAATAATGTAGTGTCACCAAATGCATTATCATAGTCAAATCCGAGCCGCTTGACCTGACCTCCGAATTTCCAGGTCATTTTTTCATTTTGGAAATATGTCATATTCGCCGAAGCAGTTAAATCGTGAATCTTATTATCCTGAATAAGACCGGATTCACCTCCTAAGTTGAAATAAGTAAAGAATCGACTACTGGCTAATAGAAAATTTCCAACAAGAAGATCATTAAAAATTTTTCTGTGAGCCAAACTGAAGGTTTCATTACCCCAATAGGCATCCATGCCAATATCAGCAAAATTGAAATCATCAATCCCTGTATAGAAACTAATACTCAGGCGGTCTTTTTCTGTTAAATCAGTAAATACATGGCCCTGGAGATCATAGAAATAATATGGTGGTACATTAAAATCTGTTTTTTCCAAAATTTTATCAAAATAGGTTCGTCGGCCAGCTACAAGCCAGGCACCTTTGGGCAAGGGGCCTTCCACTGTTGCTTGAGCAGAAAGAATGGATATATTAATCTTCGCATCCAGTTTGTTACGATTTCCCTCTCTGCTTGTAACGTTAAGAACTGCTGAAAGGCGTCCACCGTATTCAGCATTATATCCACCCTTGATCAGTTCAGCGTCTTTCACCGCATCCACAATAAAATTTGAAAATACTCCGCCAAGATGGGTCGGGTTGTAAACAGTAATACCGTCCAATAGAATCAAATTCTGATCTGTATTTCCACCGCGGATAATTAAACCAGTACTGAATTCAGATTGAGTGAGAACTCCGGGCAGAGCTTGAATGGAACGAAAAATATCTGGTTCCAAAACAGATGGTAATGCCTTAATCTGGCGTGTGTTCAAATTGACCCTTCCAGGTTGGATATTGAACTGACGAGCCATTTTTTCTGCTGTCACATCCACTTCCTTCAGCTTAATCACTTCCGTCTTTAAACTGAGGTTAATTTTTTCGGATTGATTTGCAGTTAGACTAATTATTTGTTCATGTTGAACATAGCCAAGAAATGATACAATTAATGTGAATGGTTCAACCCCCACATTGTTGATGACATAATAGCCGTTTCGGTCAGTGGCCATTCCTCTGCCCGTCTCACGAATAAATACATTGGCACCGATCAAGGTTTCGCCTGTTTCCGCATCGGTAATGATACCACTGATTCGCGTGGTTTGCGCAAAAGCAATTGAAGTGAAAAGGGATATAAGGAAGAATGAAAGCCTAATTGCTTTCAAAATAGCGTAATATTTCCTCTGCATGAGTTAATACATTTACATTTTCAAATATTTTAATAAGCGTTCCATCTTTATCGACTAAATAGGTCTTTCTGCTGGGAAAGAACATGCCATCAGCACCGTACTGCTTTGACACCGATTTATCTCCGTCTGATAGTAAAGGAAACGGAAGATTATGTTTATCTTTGAATTTTCTGTGACTGGCTGCATTGTCATAATTGACACCAAGAACAACTATTTTGTTGTCAGTGAATTGACTGAATAAATCCCTTATCCCGCAGGCTTCTTTAGTGCAACCAGGTGTGTCATCCTTTGGATAAAAATACACTACAACATTTTGCCCGCTATATTGGGATAATGTTTGTATTTGCCCATTTTCATCCGGTAATGAAAAATCAGGTGCTTGGTCACCAATATTCAAGGGGATACTGCCGCTCCAAAGAAAGCCAGTAATTATCACAGTTATTGAGAGGATCTTTAACATAATGTTATACCTACAATAATTTACCTATAGATGATAGTACTCCGGCACCAAATAATCGTATGAATAGGACTTGACTTAATCGGCAAAGCCATTGAGTCAAGAACGATAGTCACCTTCGTCCTTCCTGTCCGCTCCGTTCTATTATTAATAAATGTGGCAGGCGGGAAGTCAGTTCTTCTCCTTCCATGCCAAAGGCAGACAAGCGTAGAATTGCTGACTCAAGTCCTATTAAATACTGTAAACATTTTAGTCAAATGTTTCAATTTCGGCACTATTCAATGCAGCCGTTATCAATTCATTTACATTTAATTTTTTCTCTTCCATAAGGACATTGCTCAATTTTGCTTTTGTGGCAGGATGCTTCGGCGTAAATAACGAACAACAATCCTGATCGGGTAAAATGGAAATATCATATGTATTTATCTCTTTGGCTTTATTAATAATCTCTAGTTTGTCAAAACCGATCAATGGCCGCAAAAGGGGGATAGAGATTGCTTCTTCTATGACACTCATATTTTCCAACGTTTGAGATGCAACCTGCCCCAGAGAATCACCGGTGACCAATGCACTTGCTCTTATTTTGTGAGCAATGGCTTCCGCGATACGTACCATGAATCTTCTGTACAAAATCACTCGATATTTGGCTTCGGTATCAGTCATAATCACTTTTTGAATGGGTGCTAGTTCTATTAAATACAATGCTGCCCTTGGTTGAAATGACTGTAATGTTTCAATCATTTCTCGAACTTTTTCGATGGACGCCTCATTCGTATAAGGAACGGAATGGAAATGCACAAACGTTGCTATTGCACCACGTTTCATCATATAAAAAGATGATACCGGAGAATCAATTCCTCCCGACAATAACGACACCACCTTGCCACTAACACCAACCGGTAAACCTCCCTGCCCCTGTATTTTTTCTGTATATATAAACGCTTTCCCATCTACAACATCAATAAAACAAGTCTTATCAGGTTTTCCAAGATTGACAACTTTTCCGGTTGCTTGTAAAATAGAGGCGCCAACATCTTCGTTCATTTTTTGTGAGCCGACAGGAAAGTTTTTATCAGTCCTTCTTGATGTAACGCGAAATGTTTTATAATCACCTGAACTCATCATTTCTACAGCCAATTGGGTAATGGCGCCTATTTCCTGCTTCGTTTGAACGGCTGGTGCAAAATAGACCAATCCGCAGATATTCTTTAACACAGTTGTGATTTTGGAAATTTCATTTTGACCTTGTTCATTTAAACGGATAATGATTCGACCGTATAAACGTACAACTGAAATAAATGAATCAGGTAAAGAGCGTTTGATAGTCTTACGCAGATTTTCCTGCAGCTTCTTTTCAAAATAACCGCGGTTTTTCCCCTTTAGACCAATCTCTCCATAATGACAAAGAATTACATCCGGTTTCATAGTTAAAATTTACAATACGAGATTGAGAAAAAATTAGTTTTGTACCATCAGTTTAATAAAATATGTAATCTCAAAGAACCAGGCTCCTGCTTAAAGCATCCATTTCATAAACCATGAGACAACCCATTCCACACGCTGCTCCAGTAATTGAAAATAGACCTACCAAAATAGCAACTCATTTCGCTTTTTCAAAATCCAATGAAACTGAATTGATACAATAACGCTTTCCGGTAGGTTTTGGACCGTCATCGAAAACGTGACCTAAATGTGAATTACATTTAGCACATTGTATTTCAATTCTCGCTGTACCCAAACTATTATCTTCCTTGTAATTGATTTTCCCCTCTGCGATTGCATCATAAAAACTGGGCCAGCCGCTGCCTGAATCATATTTGGTTTTGGAACTGAATAATTCGTTTCCGCACGCGGCACACACATAGGTTCCATTTTCCTTATATGTATAATATTTGCCCGTAAACGGTCTTTCCGTTTCTTTTTCACGGAGAATAGCGTATTCTTCAGTTGTTAAGCATGTTTGCCATTCTTTTTCTGATTTATGCTCTTTTTCAGTCATTTGATTATTTCCTGTTTTGGTTTGGGCAAAAATAAATATGGATAAAATTAAGAGTATGAGTACTTGCTTCATATTATTTCCTTTCTTAAATATGGCTTATCAAAAAGAAGTTTTCAACTATTGAATTTCTATTTTTACATTCTAATGTTAAAGAAAAGTTCCTAATGAGACTAGCTGTTGCAATTTTATTGTTATTCACCACTATTTTTCCAGGGGAAGTAGATCAATATTTGGCTTGGAACCAATTGCCTAATGATGAATCTGATCTTCTTAATAAACTGTTTAATGAAGAAATTCAAAATGCCTTGAATGAAATCAATAAAGACCACAATGATTGTTCATGTACTGAAGCTGCTGGAAAAATTTTAAGACATTTTGGTATAGGTCTCAATACATCACTGGAAAAACGCTTAAAGAATACAATCGATATTGATAAATATCCCAATGATGATATTTTAATAAGCGAACGATATAAACTCAGTATTTTTCGCATAGATTACTCATTTGATATCATTGACCAGTATCAGGATTATAGTCTACAATTGCAAATAGATGAGATAATCAATATTGGCGGTATTTATATTGGGTTAGATAAATTAACCCATTTCACCGCCTCCGGTTATCTTTACTACAAAATCTATCAGTTGGCTCTTGAGCAATTTGAATCAGAAGATACAGCAATTCAAATGGCCATCAATACGGGTATTTTCGGTGAAAAGAACATATTGGGAAAATTCCCATCCGGTGTGTTTTCTTATGCTGATTTGGAAAGCAACTATCAGGGATTTCAATTTGCTATGGATCTTTGCAAGGATGGTCCGACCCATTTAAAGAGAACTGGGAAAGGTTGGGAATTGGACGGTGCATTTGATTTGCGAAATTATGTAAATCCATTTTGGGATGAATCATTTAACCCATCTTTTTATTATGAAGGGTTCAACTTAGCTTTCATGCCTAAATCCGAAGCAGTGTTGCTCAATATCCCTGATTACTGCACGAAATTTCATAGCAAAAGAATCCAGGGTATTTTTACATATTATCAGTCAATAGCTGATACCAGTTATTCTATAAACTATTTGCAGCAACTTATTCAAAATAATGAATTGCCAGATCCAAGTCCTTTTAATATTCGAACGATCTGCCGGGAATAAATCATGCTGTATTATCTTATAAAATTTATGGCAGTTACTGCCATTAGGACCTTTTTCAATAGAATATCTGCTGAACATGATGATACAGTTCCTAAGGGTGAACCTGTTATTTTTACATCAAACCACCCCAATACGTTGATGGATCCAATTATCATCGAATACACGTGCAGAAGAAAACTATATTTTTTTGCTAAAAGCACATTATTCAATAATCCAATCGCAGCATGGTTTCTCAAACATATGCGGCTTATTCCTGTTTACCGTAAAGAAGATGATTCAAAACTCATGCACCGTAACGAAGAAACATTTACAAAAGGGTATGAAATTTTAAAGCGACGAAAATCCTTTCTTATTTTCCCTGAAGGGATTTCTACTGGGAACCGTATATTGAGTGAAGTAAAAACCGGCGCCGCCAGAATTGGGTTTGGTGCGGAGGCTGATCATAATTGGAACCTTGGTGTAAAAATTATCCCGGTAGGTCTTAATTATTCGCAGGCTATCAAATTTCGTAGTGATGTATCGGCGCGTTTTGGAAAACCGATTATTCTATCTGAATATCGCTCATTGTATGAACAGGATAATATGGAGGCAGTATACCAGGTAACAAATCAAATTGAAACAGCTTTATCCAAACTGACTATCAACCTGAAGGACTTGGAAACGCAGGAAATTGTGGAAGCCCTGGAAACCATATACAAACAGGAACTGGCTGTGGACTTGGGATTGGAAATCAAAGACAAAGCGGATGATTTTTCTGTTACAAAGGGATTGATCAATGCAGTGGAATGGTATTTTGAACATGACCCGGGTCGGGTAGAGATATTTAAGGAAATGCTAGGTAAATATCAACGATTTCTTGGACGGCTGCACATCAAAGATGAATTTTTAGATCCTTCAACAGGAAGCAGCAGTTTTTGGGAACGTTTCAAAGCATTGTTTTATCTGATCGTACTTTTTCCAGTATATTTGTACGGTTTAATTAATAATGTGATACCATACAAATTCCCCCGCTGGTATGCATCTCATTTTGTAAAGTATAAAGCAGAAATTGCTCCGTGGAAAATGATAACTGGTTTTGCGGTATTTTTAGTTTATTACCCAATTGAAATATTCATTTTTGCTTTTTTTACAGGCAATGCCTTCTGGACAATCTTGTATATTTTTTCGCTTATTCCCAGTGGAAATTTTGTACTGAAATATTTGCAGCGCGTGCGCGATTATCACCAGCATTTGAGGTTTTTATCTATATTTTACCGCAAACGAACGTTGATTTATGAATTGATTAAACAACGACAGGAAATCATAGATTTTTTAAACACATGTAAAACAGAATATATGAGTACAGTTGGACTGGAATTGAAAAACTAAGGTTCATCTCAGTAATACGTACCTAAAATAATATGTCATTCTGACACTAAACGCAGTGAAGGGGAAGAATCTCAAGTATCCGCTGATCATTTTATGCTTGAGATACTTCACCGGCTATTGCCGGATTCAGTATGACATTATTTTTTGTATATTTAGAGTATGGAAAGAATATATTATGTTTACATCATAACCAGTAATTCCAAAGTAATTTACACAGGCATGACTAACAATTTGGAAGCAAGGGTATACCAGCATAAAAATAAATTATTTGATGGATTTTCCAAAAAATACAATACCTACAAACTTGTCTGGTACGATGAAACAGATGATGTTATTGCTGCGATCGAACTTGAAAAAACGATAAAAGGTTGGCTCAGAAAAAAGAAGGTCGCTCTTATTGAAGAGAATAATCCTGGTTGGAAAGATTTGGCCAAAGACTGGTTTAAATAAACTGTATTGGTTTGCGTAAGAGACTGCTGCTATAAATAAATAAATTGTTAAAGGACAAACCATATGGCCACTGATATATTATACTTTAAGCATATAATCTGCACATTAAATGACCCGTGTGTAATTTTGCGATGAACCAATAATGAAAAAGGATTATAATGAAAAGTTTGTTGATTTCAGTCAGAATAAATTGTTTCAAAGTCTGAATCAGCAACATCAGGATTTTATCCAGGCAACCGGTGAAAAATATTGGCTTACATTCCAAGAATTGCAACAAATAACAGAGATGGCTGTCGATTTCAATATGTGGGAGGAGCCATCCATTGAAGAACAATGGAAAAAGTTTGAAGGTATCCATCATTCAAAAAATGGAAAGACCAGAAAAGACATTTTTAAAGACTTAAGGGATCATTGGTTATCTTTAAAGGCCAACCCCTCGATTTATGAACCGGAAAGGCCGAAAATCAAACGTATTGCCCGGAAGGTGAAAAATAATTCGAATGATAATGCAGTGTTTGGTTCGTGCCCTGTAGCATCAGAAAGAACAGTTTGTTGTAATCTTCACACAATCGATGCCGTGCAGGGATGCGGACTTGGCTGCAGTTACTGCAGTATTCAAACATTTTACGAGGACGGCGCTATCAGTATAGAAAAGAATCTGGGTGAAAAACTTGATCGTATTGTGTTAGACCCAAAAAAATATTATCATATCGGTTCCGGTCAGTCGTCCGATTCTCTTGCAATGGGAAATCGAAAAGGGATTTTAGATGCCCAACTGGATTTTGCGAGGAAAAACCCGAACATCATATTGGAATTCAAGACAAAAACAAAAAACGTCAATCATTTCTTATCTGTTGATGTCCCTCCCAATATTTTTGTTTGCTGGTCGCTAAATCCCCAGACTATTATTGATCGTGAAGAACATTTTACGGCTTCATTGGAGCAAAGAATAAATGCTGCCAGGCAATTGGCAGATGCCGGAGTCATTGTTGGTTTCCATTTTCATCCGATCGTGTATTTTAAGGGTTGGGAAAAGAAATATAACGAAATTGTTCAAACTATACTGACCCGTTTTTCACCCAATGAAGTGGGAATAATTTCATTGGGAACATTAACATTTATTAAATCGGCTATTAAAAATTTGCGTGAATTGGGAATCCCAAGCAAAGTTCTGCAAATTCCTTTTGCGGATGCAGCTGGAAAATATTCATATCCATTTCACATTAAAGAAAAAATATTTGGGGTTGCTTGGAATGCGTTTAAAACTTGGCATGATAAAGTCTTTTTCTATTTTTGCATGGAGGAGCGGAAATTATGGAAATCAGTTATGAATCGGAGTTATGAGTCTAATGATGAATTTGAAGATGCTCTATTTGCCAGTGTATCTGGAAAAATGAGAGTTTTAGAGAGAAGTAGTATTTTATAAGCGAATAAATTCCGTTCTACTCAACCAAAGATCATCTTTCTAATATTTAATAGATTGACCAGTTTTAATCATCATCATTATCATCGTCGTCATCATGTTCACTCTGATCGTCGTGATCTAATTCTTCCCCAAATGTTGCAATTAATCCTTCATTAAGTTTTTTCTTTTCTATTTTGGATAGCTTTTTACCAATACGGGGAATATAATAAAACCAAGGTGGCATTTCTCCTTCACGCAATTCTTCAGCCGCTTCTTCTCCTTCATTTTCTTTCTGAACACCCCACAGGGAAACATTAAAATGCTCACGGCCATCATTCACGTCATACTGTACTAACCAGGACATAGGAGCAATGTGGCTATACCAAGGCCATGTTGTTTCATTACTATGGCAATCTTTGCATACCTGAGAAAATAATTCTTTTGTGTCAGGGCTATCCCAATTTGGTTCAGAAACAACCGGTGGATTATCATGCTGTCTACCATAGGGTATTAATTGAATAACGATGAGTAATATTGCTAAATTTCTCAAAATGTTGACTTTCATATTATCATTATCTCCTATACGACTAATTTAGGGTCTTTGATGATATTATCTAAATGATCAGTTAATAACTCAGAATTAATGGATTAGCTTATATTGAATTAAATGAATGGTAGATAAAGACTAATTTTTGTTCGGTATTTCAAAGCAAAAAGAATTCCCCGTCGGTTCATTAGGTTCTACCCAGACTTTCGCTTCATGTGCTTCTGCAATCCGTTTTACAATAGCAAGCCCTAATCCTCTACCTTTTATGGCAGGATTATCTAATCTGGCTTGACGTAGAAAAATAGCTTCCCTGTGTTCTTCAGTGATAGTTGTACCAAAATCCTTTACATATACTTGTGTGGATTCTTTTTCCTCGATGATTTCTAGAATGATTTGTTTTCCATCCTTTGCATATTTGATTGAATTACTCAGGTAATTTTTAAATACCTCTGAAAGGATTGGATTTGCATTGATATAAATATCACCTTGTGGACGAAATTTGATCTCCATTTCTGCATGCTTAGCCATTTGCTTAAATTCTGATCTCACATCCTGAAGCATCTGGTTCAGGTTGATTTCCTGCTTTTCAATGGATTCACCCATGGCTATACTTGCAAGAGCAGTTGCATTTTCGATGACTTTTAACAATCTGTTACTGCTATCATTAACTGCCTGTATCATTTCATCTGTGGGATCCTGTTCCAGCAATATACCGGAAAATCCATTAATAACACCTGCAGGATTCTTCAAATCGTGGGTAATAATATCCAACAATAACTCTTTCATGTCATTGGAATCCTGTAATTGTTCTGAGTAGATCTGTAATTCATCCTTGTTTTTCTTTAACAATTCTCTTGCGGCCCGCTGTTCAGTTATATCTTCCTTGACTGCTACAAAATGAGTGGCTTCACCCTTTTTATTCAATAAGGGTGCAATAGAAGCCGATTCCCAATATTGATCTCCATTTTTTTTCAAATTAGAAAATTCACCTCGCCATTCTTTCCCGGATGTAATTGTCTCCCATAATTCTTTATAAAAATCCTCGGATTGGTATCCCGATTTTAATATTCTTGGATTCTGACCAATGGCTTCTTCTTTTGTATAACCTGTAAGGCGCGTAAACTTTGGATTGACATATTCAATATTCCCTTTGTTGTCCGTGATGATGACAGAAGCTGGACTGTTATTTACAGCTCTGGCCAATTTATTTAACTCATATTCTATCTGAATTCTTTCTTGAATTTCGCCCTTCAATTTTTCATTTGTATCACTCAGTTCTTGGGTACGTTCTGCAACTCTTTCTTCAAGTTCCAATTTGTTTTTAAGTAATGCTTTTTCAGCCAAGAAACGATGATCAATCTCATTTATCATTGGACGAAAAACAAAATAGTATAATATTGGGAAAACAGCAATCGCAAGGATTGTAGAGTCTATAATACCTTCCACCCACAATGGGAATGCTTGAAAAAATGTCAACAAATACATGAGAATTCCCTCAAACACGAATATAGTGATAACTAAAATCAATATTATCCGTTTTGGGGTAAATGTGTTTTTATTTTTCATTATATACTAAATTTTTAGCTTCCGAACATTAATGTACGTTAAGTATAATTATTTATAAAAAATATTAGAATTGTTGGTGATCTTTATGTCTTTTTTTAAAAAGATTTCAATGACATCACCAGTTTCAAGGCAAATAATCTGAGTCACAAGGTGGATCAAGTTGACAAAAACTTTTACCAGGTTTACCGATGATAAGGATACCTATTATGGCATGGTATAAACGCTCAAAAGTAGAATTTTCAATCAACCATTTCATTTGGTTCCAGCTAAAATGGACCAGACCGCCGGCATGGTCATTGCTTGGAATATCCGATCCATCTCTGCAGGTGAGTTAGGCTTATAATTATCTAACCACCATCGCAATAGAGTCATGACACTGCACGCCAAATGGTAAGCTAGGATAGGTAATGGCACTGATGGATTGCGACAATCAGCAATGTTTTGCTCTAGTTGCTCATGTATGTGATGACTAAGGTGCGTTTGTATCTTTCTCACGATTATCTCGATCCCCTGGCCTCCCACAATGGCTTTGTGTAGTCGGTATTGTTCCTTTGCATGGTGGAACAGAGGTTCAACACAGAGAATTTGATGATCTCCTGCTGTTGCGCTTTTTAAGCCAGTTGCATGTCCCACATCAGCGGTGAGGCTATGGACAATATCATCCATACTACTGATCAACAGGTCATCCTTGTCTCGGTAATGAGCGTAGAAAGTCGACCGCCCGATATTAGCCCGATCGATGATCTCCTGGACAGTAATACTGTCATAACCTTGCTCCGTAATTAGAGCCATCACTGCTTCGTGCAATAATTGGCGAGTCCGCTGCACTCTGCGATCTTCCTTATCTAATATTTTCATATATACCCCATTCCCAGACAATTTTGACTATCTGTACGTTTTTGAACATATCCGCCATATTGGTTGTTGATCTCTGATTAAACTGTCTTTATACTCTTAACGAACATAGTGTTCATTAGTGAATATAGTGTAACATAAAAATAATTAAAAGGAAAAGTATATGACTGAAATTGAGAATCAGCGACAGACTAATTCGGAGGCCAATCGCAGAAGTTCTTTGCGAATCTTATCGCTTCCATATCTCATACCTATGCTTGCGATGATCCTTATTATTGCAATCCTGGTCTATCATTTAGAGCTCTCTCAACTATTTGCCAATCCTCTGGTAGTGGTCGCTGGAGGTGTAGGTATTATCATTAGTATCCATATCTTTGGTGTCGCTGTGATTGCCTCAATTGCCCGGCGAAAACAACTAAAGCGACAAAAGTATAGTCAAGACACAGACTCAAAAGCATTTGAGACTGAGGGACGAACCATTCCTTGGGCTTCATTCTATGATACGCTTGTTTGGTTGGTGACCCTGGGGCGTATTTCTGCCATTCGTAAGAATATTCTACAACATTCTCGCATCAAAGCTGGTGACAAGGTACTGGATGTAGGTTGTGGTACCGGAGATCTGGCATTAGCCGCGGCCGAGATTACAGGTCATGATGGTGAGATCAGTGGAACAGATGCGTCGGTAAAGATGATTGCTACCGCAAAAAGAAAAGCTATTAAGTCTGGAATTGATATCAATTTTCAAGTGGATCTTATCGAGAGCATTTCCTTCCCTGACAATTACTTCGATGTGGTGATGAACAGTCTAGTGATGCATCACCTACCGGATGATCTCAAAATAAAGGGTTTCTCAGAGATTTATCGAGTCCTTAAACCGGGCGGTCATGTACTGATCGTAGATATTGAAGGATCATCTGGCATATCCGTTTTCAAGCGTATATTTGATCTGATAATCAATCTTCATGGGGGTCATAAGGCCATGAAAGAAAATGTATCAAAATTGAGCCCCATGGCAGAAGCCTCAGGTTTCAATGATGTTCAAGTCGGAAGGTTGAACCGTCAACTTGCTTTTATCAGTGCGAAAAAAGGCTCCGTTTAATCAACGGGGGATATTTACAGACCAGTCTATGCACCAATCAAATATAAACATTATCAATCCTGATCATCAGATAAATGAGAGAAAGACCTGGCGGGTATTTGTCGTCACCTTTGTTATGATGATAGTTGAGATCGCTTCTGGTTTCATCACCGGTTCAATGGCACTACTGGCAGATGGCTGGCATATGGGAACACATGCGGCTGCATTCGGTATCACCATATTTGCTTACCGCTATGCTCGTCGTAATCATAACAATCAGAGTTTCTCGTTCGGGCCCGGAAAAGTAACTACCCTAGGCGGATTTGCCAGTGCTGTTGCATTGGCTGTAGTAGCTTTATTTATGATTATCGAATCTATTGAAAGATTGTTCAACCCTGTTACCATACAGTTCAATGAAGCCATTTTTGTAGCAATACTGGGACTCGGTGTGAATATCATTTCTGCTATCCTGCTCATGGGAACCAACATTGAGAATCATACACACGGCCATAATCATGATGATCATAATCTGCGTTCGGCATACTTTCATGTTCTGGCAGATGCGTTGACTTCACTGTTAGCCATTGCAGCGCTTCTGATGGGTAAATATTTAGGCTGGCAAGCCATGGATCCAGCCATAGGGATTATTGGAGCTCTGATCATTCTTAATTGGTCACGTGTTCTCATCAAATCTTCGGCAGGAATTCTGTTGGACCGTGCTGCTGGAGATCCAATCGCGGAACAAATTAGGGAAACCATCAATGATATCACTACTATTCAAATCACGGATCTGAAATTATGGTATTTGACATCAAATCGGTATGCCGCTGTTATCAGAATCAAGGATACTGATCCTCTCTCATTAAATGAGTGCAAGCAGCAATTGGCACGTTTTCCGGAACTTCTATATACTTCTATTGAGCAGCACTACGATGAATAGATTCAACTGAGTCCCGTTGCAAGGGATTAAGATGCATAAAACTCTTAATTTACCCATATTCTATAAAAGCCTCCTCGCCAGAGGGCGCAAAAGCTATTTTGCTCCGCGCAAGGTCACAAAACACACACCGTCCAAGGGAGGATTACATGTACAATCCCATTTTATCGCATTTCAGGAGCCCTGTGCGCAATCTGGTTTATGCCAGAACCGGATGATCCGAAACCGGAAAAACCGTCCCCATTTGACCAAGCTTACAAAATGCTGGAATTGTTGGATGCTAATGGTTGGAATCAGGCTCAGATTGCAAAACATCTGGGTACCAGTAGTGCGCATGTTACTCAAATACTAAACGTTCTGAAAATTCCGAAAGCAGAGATTGATCAGTTGAAAAAAGACGGTGGCGTGATTACAGAACGGAGATTGCGGAATCTTTGAACCGGTAGACGTAAGTTGAATTGTCCAGACATCTGGGTGTTAGTAGAGCATGGGTGACGAAAGTAATAAAAAAGGGGCAGTGATTAAACCGCCCCTTTTCTCTGTATATCAATAGAGAATTATTTGAGTAATATCATCTTCTTGGTTTGCACAAACTCTCCGGCACGAATCTGATAGAAATACATACCGCTTGGGACATTGGAGGCATTCCATTGGACTGATTTGTATCCAGCATCCTGTGTTTCTGATACCAGAGCAGTCACTTTTCTGCCAAGCATGTTTTATATGGTGATTTGAACATCAGATTTTTCAGTGGATTTAGGATCTTGCATGAGACGGTCTTCCTTTCCTCTTACTCTATCTGATACTGAACCCAACATTCAGACTTGTAATGAAAGCATTCAGTCCGGTATTTCTAGTATAGAGCGATCCTCTAAATTCTAAATACTTAATCATAAACAGTTTCTTGTTTTTAAAAAACGGTTTATAACGAATTAACCCGTAGAGCGGATAATATTTGATTCCCAACCCATAGTTATGAGATGATAAAGCAGATAAGTCATAATCTGAAGTATAGAATTCTTGAGTGGAAATATGTGTTTGATATGGTTCAAAATAATCTGTTGCTGTCTGAGTATGAAATCGAAAGAAAGGAGATAAGGATATAACCATTCCCAATTTTATAGGTGTTTCTATTTCAACAGTATTTCCACGTATTCCGAAATCATCCCAGTAATATCTGTAATAGGTCCGAAGAACCAAATTATCCATAGGATAATAATTTAGTCGTATGGATAGCGGAACCGCTAATTTTTTTCTGGGTAATCGTTCAATGTCGGGAGAAGAAACATCCGAAAAATAGACTCTGTGAAATGGTGTGGAAAGCAATCCTGTCAAATATATTACTTCTGCCGAAAGACTCATTTGAGTTCTTTTATTTAATACTTGAGAAAAGATAATTTGTCCGTTGTACGTCTGTCTATCAGAACTTGGTAGGTTTACTGTACTTCTTAGCTCAACAGGAAAGAAAAGTTGCCACTTACCAAAAAATATTTGCCCGGATATAGTTATTTCTGAATTGGCTTCATTCCATTCTTTGGTATTAGAAAAACCGACTGATATAGAAGTATAATCGTACTCTGCTGAAAACCCGACTTTTGTTGAATGCGATTTACTTTTCTTTAAATTCAATCTACTATAAGAGACTGTTCCAAAACCCCGCAAATCCTGTCTTGAAGCAGATGATACATTATTGTCAATATTATCAGTAGATGCTGAGGTATAAAAGTCCGCACCACTATAAAAATTTATCGCTCTAACACTATCTAATGGAATGTTAATAATAAATACATTGGCAAAATCTGCTAGTTTCTCAGTTCCTATACCACCTGTTACCGCTGAGTTATTACCATCTTGTTCGTAATAACTACTCAGAAAATTTGCCTCAATTTCCTGGGAATAAGGTTGCATCCTATTCGAATTGTTATTTGATGCGCTTTGTCCAAAAACGCTTAAAGAAGTAATTAGAGACAAGAATCCGAAATATTTAGTAGTCATGTAATAAAAGTTATGAGTTAATTACACCCACATCCTCCTCCTACCTCCCCCCCGTTTGCACCGGATGCTCCTTCTCTGTAGGTTTCAAAATTTATTTCGAATTGTTGAATTTTCTTTGGAGCTAAAATCATTTCACTGTCGTTCAAATACATTTTTTGATATAACTTCACAGACACACATCCGCTGAAGAGCAAAGTAAGTACTAGAAAAATCACTATTTGTAAACTCGGTTTTACCATCAGTAATAGTTTATCTTAAGTTTTTCAGAAGTGAATATATTGTCATCATCCGTTATTATGATGCATTCAATTTGATTCAGTTGCTCAATCAGACTTATCCCTTTTTCTTTACCTAACACGAAAACAGAAGTAGCTAAAGCATCCGCTACCTCGGCATCAGGGCATATAATTGAAACACTTTTAATTCCTATAGTGGGATACCCGGTTCTAGGATTTATAATGTGAGCGTACCTGACTCCCTTTACTAAAAAATACTTTTCATAATCACCGGACGTTGCTATTGCCATATTTTTAAGTGTCAACCATCCCAAAGATTTTTTCTTATTTTCAGGGTCAGTTATTTGAACAGTCCAATTGCCTGATTTTTCATTAATTCCCCACGCCAACAAATCTCCACTCGCATTGATTACTCCTCCTTTAACGCCTTCTATTCCGGACATCAAAAGTTTTGCCTTATTAGCAGCATAACCCTTTCCTATCCCACCAAATCCGATTTTCATTCCTTTTTCTTTAAGAAAGACAGTTGAACTATCCGGGTTAAGGACAATGTTGCGCCAATCTATTTTAGAGGAAGCAAGAGCTACAATCTGACTATCCGGTAGTGTTTGTTTCTTACCATTGAAGTTCCAAATCTTATCCATAGATGCAAAAGAAATATCGAATGCACCATTGGTAAGTTCAGAAATTTTTTTTGCACGGTTAATTAAATCATAGAGTTCTTCGTCGACTCTTACCGCTTTTTCACCGGCAAATCGGTTGATGAGGCTTGTTTGAGAATTTTCATCCCAAGAGGAAATGAGTCTTTCAATTCTTAAGATTTCATTAATACAGGCATTTACAGCATTCCATGCTATAGTATCATTGTCTGCGACCGCCGTAATCTCAAATTTACAACCCATTAATTTTACACCCTTTTTGGCAGAGAAAATTGGTTGAGTTGAAACAGATATATTAAGGCATAAAAACAAAAAAATGGTGAAATACAATTTTATCAATTTACTAGATTCCTACATTGCTGAATAAAATCATCGGGACTTTGATGATTAAAAATAATTTCTCCAAGGATCTTCTCGTTCTTATCCATCAGTAGTATTTTGGGAAAAGAACCGATAGGGTTATATTTTTCAGCTAAACCCTCGTTATGCTTGGTTTGTTCTTCTGGCAACCGATTCTTTTTACGAGCGGGGAAATCCAAATATAGAATTGCTAGGTGTTCTTGTGCATAATCTCTAAACACTTCGTTTTCTAATATTTCCTTTTTGAATTGGATACAAGGTCGACACCAATCAGAACCAGCAAAAATCATTAGTATAAATTTTTCATTTTTTGTGGCATACTCTTTCGCTTTCGATATATAGGAAAAATTATCAGTGTCTGATTGCGAATATACAGAAATTGATAAAAGTAATAATGTAATTGGTATTATTATTTTTCTCATTGTCCTGAATTTTATATGCTCTATCTTAACGTAATTTATCTTTGATTCAGTGGAATGGTACACACGTTGGTATTATTTATTGTGTATATCTTTCTGATTTAGCGGCATAAACACTAATACTCAAATTTGAGTGTTAGTGTGTGCACCGTTTTTCGATTTCAGCTAATCATCTGTCCCTTCGTCATTATCATCATCGTCATCATCGTTTTCTTCTAATTCTACTTCTAGAACTTTACCATCTTCCGAGATTTCAATCTCATATGCTTTCCCATCGACCGTACCTTCAAGTTCGTATACAACCCCTTCATCTGTTTTCTCTATTTCAGCTTCGGTAATTATAATTCCAGGCATTGCCTTCTCTGCGGCTTCCAGAATAGCCTGGGGGACCTCTGAAAGAAGGATTTTTTCTTCACTTTCCCTTATCCCAGCAATCAAAGCACTACTTGAAACTATCAAAATACTTACCATAATTAGTTTTTTAAACTGTTCCATTTTTTTATTCCTTTCTTTTATTATTTTTGCTCATAATCTGACAAAAGTAACTTACACGGTGATTTTGAAGGAATTCTGTAGTCAGAATTCTATTCGGAGGATGTGCCACTGATTATTGCTATCATATGTCACTTTCCAATGATTGGTCTCACATATCTTTTTAACGATCGGGAGTCCTAATCCCAAGGTATCTGATGCCATGTCAGCTTTGTAGAATCGCTCAAATAACTTTTTTGGATCTATGGTTAGCGACTGTCCGGTATTACTAATAATCAATGTATAATCTCTTAGATCAATTCTCATTTCCCCGTTTTCAAGGTTGTGTCTAATTGCATTGCTAATTAGGTTAGATATTAATGTTTCAACTAATATTCGGTTGGCAGTAATTGTTACCTCTTCCAAATTCATTTCGACAGTAATAGACTCTGCTTTGATGAAATCGTAACTATTTTCAAGCTGTTTCTCAATAATATCCGATAAATATATCGGTTCACATTCCGGGTATTGGAGGTTATTGATCTTAGCAAGCAAGATTAACGTTTGGTTTAGTTTTGATAATCTATGAGTAGCAGAAAGAATGGTGCGGATGTACCCCGCTTGCCCTTCGCTCATTTCCGGCATCTGAATCAACATTTCAAGCTTGGATTGAATTATGGCTAAAGGCGTTTGGATTTCGTGCGATGCATTTTCTGTGAATTCTTTCAGACTGTGGTAATCAGATCGCACCTTATCGGTCAGTTTTTTTATGGAATCATTAAGCTCTTTGAACTCAGTTATATTTGAAGATTTTAGTTCGATAGATTTGTTTTCATGAATGGAGAATTTTTTAAGAATTTCCAAATTACAGTAGAAAGGTTGCCACAGATTTTTTGATATACGTGCATTTATCAAAAAGAGACCAATTAGCATAATTACAAAAACAATACCAATTGATAAACCAATGGCTCCTAATATATCGTGTGCTTCAATTAAGGAGCCACGAACAGTTATACAATATTTCTTATTATTAATGATTTCAATTGCGCTTATTTCTCGAAATAGTTCATTTTCTTTTTCAATAGGATCATAAAGGAGTGTATCTTTTACAACCAGTGCATTTATACTCGAGTCATTTAATTCCTTCACTTCGATAATAGGATAAAGCTGATTAGGGAGTTCACCCTTTTCAATTTCCTGTCGAATACGCTCAATATTGACGGAAAGCTTCTCATTTATCTCCTCGTTTATAATTGCTGCAAGAATGAAGTATAAAAGAGCACTCGCTGTAAGGAAGATGAGTACAGAAAACAACAAATAAGATTTGTTTGTTTTATACAGTAGTTTCATTTATCTGTGAATTTGTAGCCCAATCCATATACGCTTTCAAGATAATCATTACCACCTTGATGTTGTATTTTCTTGCGTAGGTTTTTAATGTGAGTATAGATGAAATCGAGGTTTTCGATTATATCAAAATCATCTCCCCATAAGTGTTCAGCTATAGCCTGTTTGGTTAGAACCCTGTTCTTGTTGATAATTAAATAGAGGAGTAGATCGTATTCCTTTCTAGTGAGATGAATGGGTAGTTTATTCACTTCTACTTCTCGGGCGGAAGGGTTTATCTCAATTTCGTTAAAGACCAAACTGGTACTCCCTTCAAAACTCCTGCGCCTGACAACGGCGTTGATACGCGAGTTAAGTTCAGACAAATGAAAAGGTTTGGTAATATAATCATCTGCACCCATATCCAATCCTTTGAGCCTGTCGTCAAGCGAGTCCTTCGCCGATACAATCAATATCCCAATCCCTGGATATTCGGTCTTTAACCAATCGAGCAGGTCAAGACCATTACCGTCTGGCAGAGTAATGTCGAGCACAACAATATCATATTCATATACCTCCAGTTTTTCCAAAGCAGTCGAGTAGTCCGGGGCTTCTTCGCAGGTGTTGCCTTCTCTTTCCAAGTAGTTTGAGATTGTCTTAAGCAGATCTATCTCGTCTTCAATTATTAAGTACTTCAAATAACTACCTCAATTAACATGAATAAAGTAACCCCTAAATCTGTAGTAATTCTGTAATACCGACGTTTATGCTGTTAAGATTGGTACTTATCAAATAAAGAATCATCTTAACAAATATAGATAATTTCTTTGTTCCAAGGTTGTTTTATTTTAACCGATTAATTGAATCGGTTTTAACTATACTAGATGGTTTTCACGTTTTTTTATACCTCCAAATTTTAACTCTAAATTTATTATTCCATTGATTGTTTATTAAATCAACTAATAACCGATACGCAGAGACTACTCTTCAGCCAAATATACTATCGGCTCTGTGTATTTGTGAAAGCTCTTCCGTGTATCCGGATTGAGTTTTCTGAAAGCGGTGGCGGTCAAAATCAAACGGCACCGATGCGACGTTTGCCCTCCCGATCCCAATCTCACAGTAATATTCACCGTATCACCAATTATTTCAGGTGTCGTAAAGGGTGGCATGTAGAGAATCATGAATTCACCATAGTGAGCTGCAGTTCTCAATTTCATTTTATAACCCTACCTACCGCACGCGACAGCCTGGTAATAAGCTCCGGAGGAGGCCCTCCTACGCCAAGGCTTCGGTAGATTTACACACTAACTCCGCCAAATGGCGGATACGGCGGGCAGGGTCCACCTGCGTTCTGATAAATCAGAACTTCGGCGGATAAAACTCCTTATTTACCCAGATAGTAAAAAAGCCTCCCCGCCAAAAGGCGGAAAGGCTTTTTTTGCTCCCTAGGTGCAACAAGTTGACGAACTTTTTCAAAGGGGGTTTCTCGACGATAACTGTTCCAATCAAAGCCCGTTATACCGATTCAAAAACAGGCTATAGGTGTCCAAAGCTAAAAACAAGAGTAGGACGTTCAACAGCTACACTATATCAAAGTACAATATCTCGAAGAAGGATATCAAACTCAAAACATGGAGATTTGAACCGGTCTTATAAATACAAGGCACTAATGGATAAGAACAACTGGACTCAAGCGGAGTTGGCCAGACAACTGGGTGTAAGTAGGGCTTGGGTGACGAAGGTACTACAAAGCAACGGATTATGAGTCCGCTGCTCCACCGTCGACAAAACACCTTGTGTATCCCTTAAAAGCGTATCCCTAATGGGAGATTTAGCCTGATTAAGAGGATAATAGATTTAACTAAAATCTCAAAATTCAACTCCAAGAGTATGTTTTAGGACTTTGATAATGAGATGCGTTTTGATACACATAAAGGATGTTTTGAGACAGGATATTAAACTAATAAGAATTTGTTTCAAAAAGGCTGGTATTTAAGACTCAAATGTGGGCTAATCAATGGGGACAGGTCAACTGGGTGCGCAGAAAAAAATAAACACCTATCGTGGGCTTTTAATTCCAGCTAATCAGGATATCCGAGACTTTTCTATAACTCGTATTCTACGCAACATAATTATATTCCAACCGCTTTATGACATTATATCGGAGTTCTCACTGCACAGCGTAACATTCAGAACAATCGTCGCCTCCTTACTATTAATATCCAGTATTGGTGCCCGTGATGCTAACCCCAGGTTTCACTTCACAAATATTAGTCTCGCAGAAGGCCTCTCCAATAGTGCAGTATTCAGTATTCTGAGGGACAGTAGGGGATTCATGTGGTTTGGTACGCGCAATGGACTCAATCGGTGGGATGGTAGAAACATGAAAACGTATCATCATGATCCTCTTGACAGTTTGAGCTTGCCTAGCCCGGGGGTAAAATCGCTGGCTGAAACTCCTGATGGAATTATTTGGATCGGTACGTTTGACAATGGATTGGCATCATTTGATCCAAAAACAGAATCCTTCAAACGATATACTTCAAATTCAACTGACTCCACGTCTTTGGTAGACAACAATATCACTGTTTTAACCACGGATAGTAATGGTTTATTATGGATTGGAACTCAGAATGGAATTTGTAGAATGGATTCTATATCTGGTCACTTCACCCAATTCCAGAATGTACCTGGCAACGAGTTCTCATTACCACACAATTGGATAACCGCCATTGAGAAGGATTATAATGGCTTGCTTTGGGTTGGGACGGATGGAGGATTGCTGTGTAGATATTATCCAGATATTAATGGCTTCAAGACTGTAGATAACAGAAGTTTTTCTCCTACTAGTGCAGGGACAAATCGAATTACTGATATTTGTATGGATTATTCAGGTGAAAATTTGTGGGTAAGTATGTTTCCATTGGGTTTATTTCAGTATTCAATTCATGATGGAAATGTCAATTACTTCGGTGCTATTACCAACGATCAACATATGGTGAATAAAAATGCTGTCTATTCCCTTGATCTGGATACAAAGGGTCATGTTTGGATGGCTAGTTTAAACGGCATTACAAAATTTGAGCCTGAGAATGGCAATTATCAATTCTTTGAACCAAATAATAAAGATCAAAATAGTATATCGGGTAAAGAACTGACTGATCTCATGATTGATTCACAAGGATTCATCTGGACAACTTCTTATGCAAACGGAGTAGATGTTTGCAATCCAAATCAATTTAGAATCCAACATTTCAACACTTCACAAAATGATGTAATACCGTTGCAGTTTGATAGAATCACCGGGATGGATATGGATCTTCAAAACCGGCTGTGGTTATCTGGTGCCCCAGGAGGATTTCAACGTATTGATCTAACCACTGGGGAAACTAAACTGCTTCAAACCGATGATACTGATCCAGGGGTTTGGAGTATGGATTATGCCACAAAGGTGATGGTGGATTCACAAGAACGTGTATGGATGGGTACCTATGGAGCTGGACTATTCTGTTGGATACCGAAAGCGGACAAAATCGAGCATTACCGAAAATTACCAAATCATAAAGGCCGATTGAGTAATAATACCCCATATGTACTTTATGAAACCAGGGACAATACTATCTGGATTGGAACACAGGGCGGGGGATTGAATCGCTATAGACCCAAGTCAGATAATTTTGAATATCTACGACACGATCCCGACGATTCAACTTCTCTTGGAAGTGACAAAATCTACACTATGCTGGAAGACCGACGCGGTGAAATATGGATTGGGACCAGCGATGCAGGACTTGACCGATTGGATAGAAATTCGGGTAAATTCCAGCACTATAGAGTAACAAAGCAATCAAATAGCATCACCAGTAATATTATCCTAACCCTATACGAAGATAGCCATTCAAATCTTTGGATTGGAACACGGGGAGGTGGACTCTGTCAGTTAGATAGTGCCCGCAAGGAATTTACACAGATCAACCTGGGACCTAACCCTGAGCAGACTGAGATCAATGGAATACTGGAAGATGAGCAAGGATTGTTATGGATCAGTTCCAACTTGGGTATTCTCAAATATCATCCTATTAAAGGTCTGTTGGGTACCTTCCTACAATCAGATGGAGTTCAGGGTCTTGAATTTATATGGGATGCTTGTTTGAAAGATGCAAATGGGTTTATGTATTTTGGAGGTTTGAACGGGCTAAATAGATTTCATCCAGATTCTATAGCTCTTAATGAGCATGTCCCACCTGTGGTCTTTACAAACCTTTGGATCAATCACGAAAGGATTAATGTTAGGGATAAAGTTGGTCAACAGCGCATTTTACCCGAAGCAATAGAATTTCTGGATACACTAAAATTGACTTATCGAGATAAAGTTATCAAATTTGAATTCGCTGCTTTAGACTACTCAAATCCTCGACTCAATCAATACAAATATAAACTTGAGAATTTCGACCCGGACTGGGTGAATATTGGAAATCTTAACTCAGTTACTTATACCAGTCTTGATCCTGGCTGGTATAATCTCCATATAAAAGCGTCAAACAATGATCAGATTTGGAATGAAGAGGGAGCCAAGCTGGCTATCTTCATTAAACCACCTTTTTGGCAGAGCTTGGGGTTCAGGATTTTAACCGTCCTGTGTATACTTGCGATGTTCCTGATGATCCTATGGCTACGAACCGTTCGATTGAGGGCACAAAACAAGAAATTAGAAATATTGGTTCGTCAACGTACTTCAGATCTCAAACTTGAAATGGAAGAACGGCGCCGAGTTGAAAAGGAGAAAACCGAGCAGCAGGTTGAACATTTACGAAGGGAATTGTTAACCAAAACCTTGAGCCTAAATGACCAACAGCAAATAGTTGAAGATCTGCAGACTAATCTGGAAGATCTTGCTCAAACTGTACCTAGAGAGTCCAGATCGAGATGGAGAAAAATGCTTCGCTTCTTGAAGGAACAGTCAACTATACGACAGGGCTGGAATGATTTTGAACTCTGGTTTACAGAGGTGCATACTAATTTTTACTCTGTCTTACGCGAGCGTTATCCCGATCTTTCTGAAAGTGAATTGAAGGTTTGTGCTTTACTTCGATTAAACCTATTATCAAAAGATATCTCAAAAGTTATGAACATCCAATCAGCCTCAATTGATACCTATCGATATCGTATTCGCAGGAAGATGGGGCTGAAGAACGAGGATAATCTCACTACCTTCTTATCTCAATTCTAATCTTGGGATAAACATACTTAAAAAAGTCCTCAAAATCGATAGTTGAGATTTTGTCTAGATGGAAAGGTATTGCAAAACATTTAATTTCTAGTATGAAATTTAAAAGTAATACCTGGCTGATAGTATGAGCTCGCACGGGAAATTACTTATCGTGTGGGATGACTTGGACACAATGACTTCTATTCAGGAGCAATTGGCCAATCACTTTGATATCGTAATTATTGAGGTTGTTGATTTTGAACAAGTTCTAAGTTTTCAGCCAGACTGCATACTTGCGAATATCCCATTGGATAATTTGACAGGTATCAGCATGCTCAAGAAAATCAGAAATACATCCGGCCTTGAATCAATCGGCTTGCTGTTACTTACAGATCGAAATGAGAACAGATACGCATCTCCTCTAGAAGGGCTAGATGTAGATCTGTGCATTGCAAAACCATACTTAATTGAAGAACTATCGGCGGCTCTGATTGGGATGACACAAGTTCACAGACGCTGTCAAAAGTTATTGTCTACGGAATTAACATCTAATTGAGAAAACACCTGGAGGGAATTATGTTTCAATATCTCATCACACGAATAGCATTCTTGATTGCAACATCGTTAACACTTATCGCCCAACCTTCATTCAGCGATCCAATGATAATTAGAGAGGCAACTCATGCCGAACCCTTGCAATCTTACTTAGGGGACTTTGACCAGGATGGAGATTTGGATATTGTTGTAAATTCATTCAGGGGACCAGCTCTATACTGGCTTGAGAATGCCAACGGACAAGGATTTTTTGATGGTTATACACTTATTTCTGAAGATATTGAAGTTTCTTACATGCAAATAGAAGTCGCAGATCTTGATGGGGATGGTGCCCCAGATGTGGTCGCCTCGACACTCGGGGATGGTGCTTTGGTGTGGTTTGGGAATGATGGACCCGGTGGTGAATCATGGACCGAAACATCCATTGTCGATCCAGATGGAAACGATCACCATAATGAACTCTTCACAACAGTGGACGTGGATGGAGACGGGGATATTGATATACTGAGACATCATGATAGTGCTTATTCATGGCTACCGAATCTCGGACTTGGTGAATTTGGTGATCCCATCGAAATTCCGCTTTCCTCATCCAATAATACCAAGCTAATCACAGCAGATATGGATGCGGACGGTGATATGGATTTACTAATCAGTGATTCCGAAAGAATCAGATGGATAAAGAATAGTGATGGTCTTGGCGCTTTTACAACCATCTATATAGTTCGTGAAGAGGAAGATTGGGTCTATTGCCTAGATGTATCAGATTTTAACGGAGACGGTTTTAATGACATCCTTGTTGCAACAGAAGATAGCACCTGGTGGGCGGCCAACCAGGATTCCGGATCAATTTTTACTCCAGCCATTAAAATATCTGATTGGGGTAGGTTCTGTACCTCAATTGATTATGACTTGGACGGCGATCAGGACATAGCTGTTGCTGGTGGAGCGCTTATCCTTTTTGAAAATATTACTGGTTCAGGGTCCTTTCAAGTCCATGGAGACTCTGTAAGCAACCATGGATACACTCGGAATCTAAACCCTGGTGATATAGATGGAGATGGAGATTTAGACTTGCTTCGTTCTGGAGGCTATGTGCATGGACTTGGAGCATCTTTTCATTTTAACTGGTATGAGAACACAGATTCTTGGGATCCTGTGAGACGGTCAGTATCCTTTAATGCTGGTAATGTCATGCTGGAGGATTTTGACGGGGATGGCACCCCCGAAGCAATCATGACTAGCGAAAATACAATTTCCTGGTACTCAGATATATCCATTTCCAACCCGGGTGTGGGGCATGAAATAAGCGTCCCATCTGGAGGTGGGAGGTGGGATACAATAATCCCATTCTTTGACGATCTTGATGATGATGGGGATTTGGATATGCTGTATTATTTCCGGTATTGGTTTTCGAGCTTTTCAAATCCATCCTGGATGTTCAATCTGGTTGGCAATGGCAGTTTTGGTAATGCAAACTATCTGGAAGATACATTTGGTCCAATGGAGCTGGGGGACATGGATGGAGACGGTGATGCCGACCTGGTGGCTATTCAGAAAGATCCCCTTAGAATAGTTTGGATTGAGCATACTGATCAAGCAGACATGTTTTCGACACCCCATTTGATCGCTCCCATAGATTTCGAGTTGAAAGAAGATTATATTCGTTTCAAAATTGCTGATGTGGATTCTGATGGTGACTTGGATGTTGTAAGTCATGGTGAGCATCAGGATGGTGTTGGTTCTGAGCTCCTCTGGTACGAAAATCTTGATGGAATGGGTGCGTTTTCGAACCCCTCAGACCCACATGTAATAATGGATAATGTTTATTTTAACTGCAAATTTGGTGATATTAATGGTGATTCAGCTCTCGACATCCTGGTGAAACGAGACACGTCGTATTATCTACTCGTAAATAGTGGAAGTTCAGGAATATTCGAAACTGCATTACCGTTTCCCGCAACCGGAAGTTTGGTCGAATTTGTTGATCTGGATAATGATTCTGACATGGATATTGTACAGAATCAGAGTACAGGAATTGCCTGGATGGAGAACCTGGATGGACAAGGTAATTTTTCTGAGAGCTCCCTCATCGCATCAGGTGTTGCTTTTGGGGGGGCGAAAGCCTTCGGAGATATCGATAGGGATGGAATCAAGGATATCCTTGGGGTAGTACCTAATGAGTATGGTGTTAGGAGTTGTGTTTGGCTGAAGGGTGAAGGTGTAACTGGCGTAGATGGAGATAACCGGATCATACCATCCAGTCTCACGCTGTATCAGAACTATCCCAACCCCTTCAATCCAGCTACAACAATCCAATACGAACTGCCACAACGATCGGACGTCCAGATCACGGTCTACGATCTAGCCGGAAGACAAGTAACAACACTTCTCTCAGAAACACAGGAAGCAGGTCTCCAATCAGTCCAATGGAATGCAACCAGCGTTCCAAGTGGAATGTACTTTTACCAGATTAAGGCTGGCGAGTTTGTGCAGACCAAGAAAATGGTGTTGTTGAAATAACAGATATTCTTTAAAAGTTATCCTATCAACGGACTATAAATCCATTGCTTTATTGTCGACAAGCACCGGTCTTTATCCCTTAAAAGTGTATCCCTATTTTACAAAGTGACCATTCTCTGGGCTTACCGTACGCGACAGCCTGGTAATAAGCTCCGGAGGAGACCCTCCTACACTTCGTTTCGGCGGGCAGGGACTCCTTATTTACCCAGATTGTAAAAAAGCCTTCCCGTCGAAAAACGAAAAGGCTTTTTTGCTCCCTGGGTATAGCAAGAAGACGAACTTTTTAAAGAGGCAGTTCTCATACATCAAAGTTCCGGTTAAGGTAAAAATGAAAGGTTTTGAAATCACCGATTCCCGGTATAATCCTCCAGAAATACTCGCTTCCCAGTATGGGTTAACAACTTTGTTTTTCACACCGGTGGCTAAAAAGCGACCCAAACCAAAACCTGCCGTTACAAGGCGGGAATTAACCGTCCAGTTTCGGGAATTGTTAGAAGAAAACAACTGGACGCAGGCTGAATTGTCCAGACATCTGGGTGTTAGCAGAGCTTGGGTGACGAAAGTATTGAAAGATAAAACTTATTATTGACCTCTATTTTGAAAATCATCTACCAACTTCTGATATTCCCAACTTTTTAAACTAAAAAATCCAAATAAGACCAATAAATCTTTTCCAAATTCCATTACAATACTTGGAAGGTCCGTGCGTATTCTATCTAAAGTAATTTTTCGCTCAGTACACAATTCATCCTCCGAAGACTTGCTTGCATGCACATTGATGCCATATAGCTGTTTACCTTTAAGTCCTCTATAGGATAATTTTATATTAATAACTCCGTTAGTTACTCCTAAATTGCCATATAATCGCTCACAAAACAATAATGATTCGATTATTCTATTCATACGTAGTCCCATATGTACTGAATTGATGTCGATCTCATCTGGTATTGAAAAACTCTCGATAAGATAGTAATCCCCATTTAGTCCAAGAGTCCAATAATTAACCATACTACTATTAGAACTATCCGAAATCCCGTCGCTTTTTGGTTGCGGATCATATACCCTTCCTATAGGAAATGCTGATTGCCCTAATTGTGCTTCTATTGCTGCATTTTTTAACTTCGATTGATCAGATCCAATTACTTTTTCCTCGGGTGAAAAAATCAGTTCAAGATAATTCAGTTGGGTAAAGTTATTTATCTCCAATATTCCTACATCTTGGTGGGTTTTTACCCATTCATGATTCCAAGCCTCAATGCTTGTCTGACTGCTAGAAAGAAGCCCCAACCTCCGTCTAACTCTTTTTGATAGTTCAACTTTTGCCTGACTCAATGCTTTATTATCCCAGAATAAAATGTCATACCCTATTAAATCAAAATGAATTTTAGGTCCATTTGGTATGTGATTTGGGCTACCTGGATTATGATCTTCTTTCGCCATCAACAATAAATTATTATACTTATCCATTCCCATCGAAACACCAACTTCTAAATAACAATTTGGCCGCTCGTTAGTCAAATCAGCTATAATTATATCAGCACTATCAATATTTTGTATAATTTCACTTTTTAGTAAACCACCCTCATTGTGCTTATCAATACGTATACAATCTTCTTTATTAAATCCATTTTCAACAAGAGCTGGAATAATTACTTGGCTACACATATCGTCTAAATCCGTATTACCGATCGGCATTATTATAAATGCTTTAGCCATATTATTTGTGTTTTGCTTTTGATTTCTTGTTTTGTTTGTTGATTATTTTCCTCAACGCATTCCCCATTATCCTTCCAAATTCCTTCGCCCTTTCCTCCTCGGTCAAATACGCATATTTGCTTATAATTAGTTGAGATAGTCCAGCGGTGTAAGGTGAGTTCTGGGTTGTGGGCGCTTCGCTTATCCGATCTGCAATTTCACCCAGTATACTCTCTCCGATCTCGATTGATGGCCGGTAGAAGCTTCTGATGTCAATCCGTTGATATTCTGCCAATAAATCTTCGATAAACCTGCTTAACGCAATCATGTCACTTGCAGTAAGCTCTGTTTTGGCCATGGACCAGAATTCATCTAGGGCTTCCAGCTCTTTTCGAACGTGTCGAGGATGAAACCAGACTATTTTGCGGCCGGTCTCATAGGCCTTTACTGACTCAAACCACCTCTTATACTTGGTGTGGTGGTCTCCAAGTTTCTCAAATGCATTTCGTAGAATTGGAGGTTTAACCCCTGACTTTATCGCTTCTGTTAGGATTCCATCCAGTTGATCGAAATGCCCAAACATCAAGGCAGCCTTGATCTTTTCCTCCGATTGACCTTTATAATTCATAACTGGAAGTTAGCATTCAACTCAATGAATAGGAATAATTTAAGTTTCAACAGACAACCCTCCCGAACCATTTGAATGTGACCAGCTATCTTAATATATATACCAGGTGGCTTGATAGGGAGCAGAGGGCTTCTGCTTTTCTAGGCTAGGTTCAACTGAAGTAAAACGGGCGAATTGGTTCCCCAAAGATTTTTTACCTAGCAAAAATGGGTTGGTTCCAGTCAATGAACAGGAATCAACTTGTTTGACAGATAGTATTTCTGATACGAAAATGCAAAAACCGGATTAGTGAACATATCCTCTTATTAGTTACTATATACGGAAAGTTGACACCTGGTTACCAGCAACGCAATTTGGTTGATGCGCTGCTAGATACGTGCTCTTAATTTCGATGCATATGACTCAGAGATCCCCGGCCAGATGGTTAATATTTCCCGATTAGTAGGTTTCTGTCTAGTCTGCTTGAAATACTCCCGGACCACATCTTGTTTACTAAAGAAAGGATATCGTTTAACGATGTCCCGCAGCTTATCCCCATGGGGAAACACTGGTTTTGGCAGCCACACATCCTCTTTAGCACTTAAGAAGCGAGCTAGAATAAGCTTTCGCAGTTCATTGTACTTAGTTGGAAGGTATACATGAATTTCATCCGTCAGATTGTGGTTCCTTAATTTAGATCTGTACACCTGTTGATATATCCCAACAAGCTTCTGGTTCATTTCCACCAACTTGATGCGATCTGGAATATCTGGTGGAACACACATCCCGTTTACAGACAGATCCATTGCACCATAATCAGATTCAGCATATGTAAGCACCCCTGCGAATACAACATTAACTGCGGAAGAGTAATCGTTCTTTCCAAGCAGATTTCCGAAGTGGTCGACAGCAATGTTCGACGGCCGAAGCCATTTGTTAAATTCCATTCGGTATTTTTTATAACAGAGAACCAGAGTGTCATCAATTCCTACCAGGTTAATGATGTCATTGCAGAACTTCTGGATATATAGATTGTCAGATTTTAGAGCTTTACGATAATGACTTTTTGATAGCTCAATGTTGCAGAAGTGGAAGTGAAGGTTCGGGTATTTTAAGTTAATAGATATGGGCTGGATTTGATATTTAATCGGGTCGTAAAGTTCATCGAATTGACCCGTACCGTCCAAAATGACAGTGCGATTTTTTGAGTGTATCCGCTTTAGATAATTTGCTACTGTGGTTGCATGGACATGACTATCATACGACTTTGGCTCATAGTAGCCGCCGTTGTCAAGTACCATTTGAAATGGAATTAAACCTTCCGGATCAAGGTTCAGATTTTGGACCGCCTGGGTTTCCCACTCAGCTATCAGCTGTTTATCCAGTCGCTGTTGTAAACTATTAACATATGTTTTTGTTAAGTTCTTGAACAGGTTTACATAATCCAACAAAGCCTTATCGTACATTGGCAAATGCTTATGAATTTTATTGCTGATAACAGTACGTATGTCCAGCAGATTCAGAAAGTGTTCCTGATAGGTTTTAACAAGCCGTGGTCGCTCGTCTATGAATATTTGCCTAGGGATATCATTGTAATGAGTAAGCCCTTTTCGCACTATCTCAAAAGTGATCATCCTATAATAAAATTCATGTGTAACATACAGGACGCGAACATCATTATAGGCTAATGGATTCTTTGGCAGGACAGGACAGGGGCCTGTCTTCTTTTTCCTCCAGGAACAATTATTACATATTCCCTTTCGATAGTCAGCAGCAAGGTGACCGGCCGGGCAGGATTTCACCTCTACAAAGGATTCAGGTTCGGGGATATAGCCGTTGGATGCGGGTATTAATTCATTTCTAACCGGACAGGTAAGTTGACATTTCTTGCAGACTGAAGCTTTAAAATAATATAATCCGGCGGGGCACTTTAGTTGAGATCTGAATGTTGGCCATATTTCAATATCCCTTGCATTGACTTTTCTTGCTTTGATTTCGTCTATTTGTTTATAGATATCATCAACGCGCTCCAAGACGATTAAAGCACACCAGTCAGAAGTATTTTTTAAGCGGTCAATTATCAGCTCTTTCAGTATGGTAGTTTTACCAAATCCAGGAGGAACGGGCAAAACTGTCGGTAGCGAAAGCTGACTGCTGTCCATCATCACTTTGATGGTGTCTTTGATAGCCTTGTCATGTACCTGTGATGGAATTACTCCATAAGTCGATAATCGTATTATTACCTCCTTATACACCGACCCATGCAGTTTGTTATTCCAGGCTGGAAATGAACTCTTAGGTTGCAGACCCAGCTTCCTAATAATGCTTGGTAAATCTTCTGACGCGGATTTTAGGAACTCTAAATCATCAGCGGCTAGAACGTACCGGAATTCTTCCAGAAGGAACTTTACAGTTCCCCTGATTTTATCACGTGTAACAATATGGGTAGCCATTATCCAGTCGGATTTATCGGTATGCACGTATTCAGTTTCTGATAGCATGGCCTGGTCATATACTTCCGGGATATTCAAAGCAGCCATGAAAGCTGTTACATTGAATGTGTTATCTTGAGGTTCTGGCATTTGATTTTTAACAATTATGTTAACGTATTTGAATTTAATGAACGAATGTTGGTAATGATTAGTAATAAAGTTCGCCTGCAGGCGTGTTGTGGGCGTGCCTTCGGTGAAGGACTTGAGGGTTTATTCGTCTTCCGGGAGCAGTAATTCCTGGCCGTTGACAAGCCTTTCTATTATTCCAGAAGCCTCGGCTTTATTTAACTCCACCCCAGTGCTTTTTCCGTAGGATATGGAAATATGCAAACCTATTCTGCGGAGTGCATTATTTTCTCCATATAATCCATTAGCAAGGTGCAAAATGTAATCTAATTGCTTTACGGATGCGCTAGATGTTGGAGCAGAGGAATTATTAAAGTTCTTTCCCTCAACAGGAATTTCCTCTGCATTAGTTGGAGCAAGTCCGGCCATAACAGCTAGGAAAGATAGCGGAATTCGATATGCTTTTCCTGTGGCTCTGGTTATTGCCATAGATTTTATGGAATATTCGGGGGCATCTTTCCACTGCTTTTCTTCAGAACTGCAGAGGGCTTCCCCGGCCGCAACTATAATATCGCCATGGCGTACTTCTACCCTTGCCTCGTAGGCAATAGTATCCCTGTCCAGCTTCTTACTGTACATCACGACGGGAAACAATCCTAGCGTGGCTCCGATTGTTGTCCACCATTCCACTTTTGGGTATTTCTTCCCTTTTATCTCTGCAATAAATTCAGTGCCTGTACATTGACTGGCTATTATCTGAACAAGATCCTTCATTTCCTGCATGGCTTTTTTAGGGGATCGTGAAAATAGGATAGCTCCCCTTTTTGTGGTGGGCACCATCATGATCTGATCCATATCTCCGTTCCCTTTTTGTTCATTTTCCTTTTTGGTTTCCATTGTTTTTCCTTTCTGATTAATATCAGTTTTTCTTCTGGTTGGATTATTTACTGATGCTAATTAATTCTTTTACTGCTTCGATTTCTTTTAGCCTTGCCAGGTTTGAATAAGGATCAATTTTGAGCTGGCGATCTATTTTCAGCTGCTTTTGAATTTGTATTTCCCTGTATTTTATATAATCACGTAGTAATTGTCTCATTTATTATTCCTTTTTTTACGGGTTATCATTTGTATTTTTATGGTGATAAAGGCTCATTGTATAGCCGGTAATGACTCTTCGGAGTCAGGTGAGAATTAATGCGGAGGGAGAGCTATCTAATTAACTCATAGAATTAACGTTACCAAAAACGAATTCAATTTGTTTTGATACGTTGTTATACCCAGTGAGATATGATTTAGCTAATATTATATCTCTAGAGGAAAGCATCTCTTTAAATTCCTGAATAATGCTATAATCAATGGGTTTAGTAATTGACGCAAATAGGGCGTGCCCTTGTTTTTGTATTTTGAATGCTCCAAACGCTGGTTTTTTATAACTCCTGTAAATATAAGAACCATCATTTTTCCGTTTGAATTCACCTGTTTTCCTGTCACGAATCGTTATTAGTTTCCAATCGTATCCGCATCTTCCACAAAACAGGAATTCCCTTCTATTTCCGGTATCAATTTCATGCAATGCAAACTTATATAGACACTCGGGACATTGTGTACTTTGATCATTTACAATCGGCATAATCCTCCTCCTTCCAATGGTTTACAAGTGTGATATTTTGTGGGCAATCATGAGGGATACAATTCGCATCTTCAGTTCTGTCCCAATGGCATAAATATGAACATGGTTTATCTTGAATATCTATGAATTGTCCATGTGGGCAGTCCAAACAAGTTTGACTCCATGGCCATTCAACCAAACTTACTTTCGAAGAAAACATAGGATACCTCATGGATAGAATTTGTATGAATATTTGGGCTCATGGGGTTTTCACCCGATTTATTGATGGCGGAGCGCCAGCGGAGTTTTTAAGCGGAGGGAATAACTTGAAGCAGGATAGATTTAGCTAGTGGAATTGTTTTTATAATAGTATAGTAACCGTCAGCGAGAGGGCTGCTTTTGGCAGTGTAGCCTAATACTTCGTTGTCGTGAACGATTTTCCCTTGCTTTACGGTTATCATTTTAATGCTGTTGGTTTTGTTGCAGGCCTTTTCACTGTATTCACTTTTGGCTGAATCACTAATATTAGAACTAGAATACCCGTCCCGTTCAGCGAGTCTACGCCATCCACCGACCATCGTTATCATATCACCTTCTATTGTAGGAAGGGGAAGGGAAAAAGTGGGCTTATAAGTAACACTTAAATCCTGACCCATTTCAATCCGTACACCAAGTCCCAAATCAAGGAGTAAATCAATAAAAATATGTGCTGTACCCAGATTTCTCTCCCCGACAGAACACGGTATTCCTAAAAGCCCGTCATTAGCTTGGGTTAAGGTATATGAATCATTTCCCGATCCGGGTAGGGCGATATAGCATAAATGAGCTAAGTCTTTAATAATCAGTGTCTGCTCATCCTTGGAATACTTTATTAATGCACCTCTAATGTGGGCGTTTATTTTATCTATCTTTGTTTTGAAGTATGATTCCTTTTCATTTAAGTCGGTTATTGATTCCGCACGTTTTATTAGCTTCGAAACTGATTGGCCATATTCAGATCGTAATTCCTTTGCTATGGGATATAGTTTGCTTCGATCCATGAATAATTCAGGGATTTCTACCTGTTGACAGTAGTGTTTTACTGCTTCATCGGCTTCGTCGATTTTATCTTTCGCTAACTCAAATAATTCAGTAAGAGGACCGGCCACAATGTCAATTGATTCAATGATATTCTCCGGTATTCGGGATTTCAGACATTCTTCTGCTGGTTGTCCATTCATATAATTCCAGAAAGCCAGTATCCTTTCCTTGGCTTCGGAAATAGGTTGCTCTTTTCCTCCACCATTCCAACGTTGGAATTTAGGTAGGGATAAATCATGTACTTCTGTGAAATTGTGATCTGATTCTTGGATTTTCAAAGTTAGCCATTCACCGAATTGATTAGGGTTTCGGTATAGTAATATTCGATTATCAGTAATTGGAATGCATACGATTGAATCGTCGAAATCAGCCCCACCTAGTAGTGTGCAGATCCAGTTTTTATCCTTTCTGCTGATATATAGATTTGCGCCTCGGATAATGCAACTGCCGGAATTTACTGTCGGCTCTTTTACAAGGATGTCTGGTGTGAGGTACGCCCTAATCGCACCCGGGACTCTCACTCGAAGTTTAGCCGGTCGGATTAAATACTCTCTGTAGAAATGCCAGACCCTTCTTATCATCCATGGAAATATGAGTGGAATCTGATGTTGAACCAATCGCTTCAACACCCACTTTTCCCGTTGTAGAGATCCATCTCCATTGAAATCCAACCCATCAATTCGGTTCATGAATTCCGGTAATTTCCCATCCCGGATATTTGTAAGTACTTCCACCAGCATTTGGTCGATCCAATCCGGAATAAACTCCCATAACTCTGGAATATTAATAATGGTCTGGATGTCTAAATAAACTTCAGTTGATCGTTTTAACTTTTCAAACCCATTGAAAGAAAGTCCCTTTACCTGGTGTTTGAATTGCTCTCCAAAGACGACCGCATCCATGTCCAGATTGCGTATTTCTCCATGTCCTTTAATCAGACCTTGCTCCGTAAGCATGGTAACTTCAACCCGATCTCCTAGATTTGTTTTTAGTCCGCACTTCTCAACAAAGCCCTGGTCAATAAGCGAAAACCCGTCATAATCATCTGGATTAGTATTTTCCACGTGGATTCCTGGTTTGTCAAAAGTACAATACCTAAAAGGACGAAGAATTCTCCCTAGATATTTTCCTGTTTTTAAGATTTGGCTGGTGCCTTTGACATTCGCATCAATAAGGGATTCCAGATTGATACTAAACTCTGGAAGAAGGTGTTCGAATGATGATACCTCTATCATTTCCTTATTTGCCCCTGCGCCGATACTTACTCCCTGAACGTCTTTCCATGCACGTAGCAGTGCCGATTTTGTCCACTGTCCATTATCAATCATATTCCTTTTGAAAACAGGTAAGAAAGCGTTGTTGGATTCGCTTTCTTTATTTATGTCCAGGTTTAGCTCCAAAAGCTTTAGAAATCCCTGGTAGTCGGAAATGAAGCGGCCATTATTCAGCCAGGCTTTTATTAACCGAATTTCGCCAGATTTAATGTAGATGAAAGAATGTTCCTCATTGATTGCGTTTATCATTAGTTCATCTGGTTGGCAGGTTAGTTCTACAGATTCTTCTTGTCCCCAGACTGATCTGGTGCAGGAATTTCCTTTGGATTTGTATGTGACCAATTCAACACGATCAAAGTGATTATTCAGCTTCTTCCATTGGAATTGAGGTTTGTTTGGTTTCATGGTTTTCTCCTTACTTAGGTTTAATGAAATGAAAAAGCCCGCTAGGATTAGCAGGCTTTGTAGTAATTAATGTAGCTCTAAATCAGGCAGTTCTGGCCGATCAGAGAAGGTTGATTAGAATTGCAATTATAGCTTTTGTCGAGGGATGCCGGGGCACGAAACTGAAAAGTTAATGGGTCCCATATAGATCATGATAAGTGCCTCGCTCTCGACGAGAAAATTAGGATTATCAATATCGGTCCGAGTCAGAAAATTGAGTATATTAAATAACAGACTGACAGATGGAGTATTTAATTTAGAGACAGCGACCGTGATTACGACACATTCTCAAAAGTCGTTGAAAAGTCGGTTGAACTCAATACAGTATCAAAAAGGCCAATAGCTTCACCTTTGTGTTTGTCAATTCCAATGTATACCAAACTGGCGTCCTCGTATCGCTTGAATTTATAAACTGCATCATTCATCAGAGCGCTGTTAAAGACCCCTAAACTTACAAGCAATTCGAAATCTATTATTGTCAAGCCGGTGACTCTCTTGAATAATCCTGGTTCCAACTGCGTAATCACATCACGAAGACACTGTTCTCGGTAATCTGTTAAATACATGAACAGCGGTATCCGAGTAGCAAACTTGATTAGTTTTTCCTGAATCTGTTTGCGCTTGCTCTTGAATTCTTTTTCTTCTTCAGTAAGTATTTTCTTCTCCTTGCGAGTAAGTTCTTCGTCGTTTTTCTCTCTACGTACTTTCTTTACCGCCTCCGATTTATTGATAATTGTCTCAATGTCCTGATTAAGATTGCGAAAACCTTCGATGCTCATTAATGCTTTCATGGCAGCTTCGTTGTTCATAAGTCGTTGCAAGGTCATATTATCCACATTTACCAACAAAGCGCTTTCCCAGCGTCTGGCAAGCAGAGTTGCGGAAGTTCCGCTCATTGCGATATCCAGAACCCCTGCAGCATCGATCTGTTTCATTGTGCTACCATCGTATGCTAGCACAGGTAGAAAACTGATAAATTCGTCAACTTTCTTTTCTGGGTTAGATTCTTCGACATTCAAGCGGCAGCTATAATCTGCAATTTGTCTCAAAGCACGGTCTGGCGCAAAGTCGAAGATATAGCATTCCTCTTTAATCACTTGCTCACGATTCGGAGTTTTACCTTCCTGATTAATAACTGACCAGGGTGATTGAACTCGGAAAGCTGCCTGGAAGTAAGTTTCCGGACTTGATAAATTGCGCAGCATCAATATCCCTGTCCACGGTCTCACCGTTACACCAGTTGTAAGCTTCATACATGATAGGGTAATTGTTTTGGTTTTCAGTGGATCGTCCATAGCCTTTAAAACCGGCGGCAAGGCAGCGGCTCCAATGCCTGCACTGCTTCCGGCTGACACAATGACCTGATAATCATGATAAAACCGGTTCTGTTTTTGTGAAAGAAGATTGCGCATTGCATAGCATGAAGCCACATTGGCTAAGAACCAAAAAGTATGTGAGAGCACATTCAACAGTCGGACATCTGAGAATGGAAACGGTGGTTTTTTCGCACCCAGTTTAAGGTTGTCAACAGAAGTAGCTTGTAATGCACCCCTGATCAAGTTTAACCACTTTTGCACCTCGTCTTCATACTTGAACGTTGCATTTTTTCCTTCTCCATTCGCTGAGAAAAAGATATTCAAATCAAATTCATCGAACTCGCCCTGCATTGCAATTTCTTTGATTGTATCTGGTAGCTGGTAGGTCATCAGAACCATTCGCGGTAAACAAGCGTATGGATTAGGATCTCCCTGCCAATCTTGCTTGGCACGTTGCTCATCCGAATAGGTCCAGTTGAAAATTTGTTCCTCAATAAACTCACCAGTAATAATAGCCCTGAAAGGTGTTCCGGACAAATAAAGGTAAGAATCTGTTGTGATTGGTAAGACTTCTTCATCGAAACCTCTAATGCCTTCTCCTTCACCAAATTTCCTTTCTTCATTATCTTCAGCCTCGAATAACTCCTTAGCGTTTTCCCTCCAAGCACCGTAATGGTATTCATCAAAGATCACGCAATCCCAGTGTGTTGTATGTACCCATTCATTCTTTGCCTTAATCCCGCCGGTGCTCCTGTTCTTACCAAGGTAGTCCTGAAACGAACCAAAACAAACATATGGCTTGCTTTTGTTCACTTCTTCAGGGGTCAGACCGCCAGGAGATATAAATTGCCATCCAACGAAATCGACATGTTGCTTCAGGTCAGCTTCCCATGCGTGCTGAACTGCTGGTTTGAAAGTCAGAACCAGTACCTTTCTCCAACTCATCTTTTTTGCAAGTTGATATGCGGCAAAGGTTTTTCCAAATCGCATTTTAGCATTCCAGAGAAAGTGTGGAGTCCTTTCTGGGTCTTCTTTTAATATGCGTTTCAAGTATGTAGCAGTTTTTTCAACAGCATTGACTTGTTCTGGGCGCATCGTGAAATCAAGTACGCGATTCTCCTCGTTCATCTGGCCAGTCCGCAGAGCAATCACGGCTGCTTTGACTTTATTTAATGGACAAGCGAACCATTCACCTTTTGGATTGCTAATACCTTGCTCTCTAAGATGACGGTGAACATCATGATCGGTAAACGTCGTACCATCATTGCGCATTGCTGACTCTTCCATCAAGATCCGATAAGGAAGCTTGCCGGGTTTTTTTGTCGGATACTGCTGTGCCACTCTCGTTTGGACATCTACTGTGGTATAGCCGACTTTGAGCAAACCCACATACTGGGGGTTCGTGTCTTCGTAGGCATAAATTATTGGATTAAAATCCAACCGTGGCGGAAAAAACTCTTGGTTCACTTTTCTATCTCCATTGGACGGACCATTGTTTCTATAAAGTCGATTTCGTCTTCCGTAAAACCGTATTTCTTATACAGCCTTTCATCGGACCAAGACAGAGTAAAATCCTGAATAGGAACAAAGTTGTAAACTTTTTGAGGAGCGTGTTGGGTGTTTTTAATCAATAAAACCAAAAACCGAAAAAAGCGGGTGCGTATATAACTCATAACATTTTCAGCTTCGCTTTTGGTCGAATATGGTCCAATAACAAGGTAGGTTTCAGAACAACACGTTTGTGGTTTACCTAAAAACGGTTTTCCGGTTACCCAAAATGATTTTGCTATTCGTTCTCCGTAAGCTGCTGAAATGTACACCTTATATTTTCTCAACCAGTTCGCGTTATTTACAACATCCTTTTTTGTGATAAAGGTAACTCCAGTGCTTCCGTAAAGAGTAACAGATTCGGTAAACGGTTTGCTTTTACCTTTTGCATAGGTTCTTAGTCCGAAAGGCTTTTGTGAACTGACTTGTTCGCTAAAGCTGTCCTCGTTAGCAGCAAATACCTTATGTAATATCGGTATTGCTTCATTGTAACGAATAAAAGTATTCTGTGATTCTTCAAGTAATGGGCGCTCCATAGTTGAACTTTTTCCTTCAATTATGGTCGTAATTTCACAGTCACCTCTATTTTCTCGATCCCATAAGAAGTAGCAAATACCGCCACTTAGGTCTACCCCGGGAAAACATTCCATCGAATTCGGATAATCAACAATTTTCCGTATTCTATTATCATGGAGCATTTCCTCTCTGAATTTATCCAAACCCCTTCCTCCTGCAAACCAACGAGATGGAATAATCATGGTAAGAAAACGTGGGTTGAGCTTTTTAGCATGTTCCACAAATTTGTGATAGAGCGGAATTGCACTGGCTTTTGCACCACCATCACTCAACTGATACGGTGGATTACCTATAATTACATCAAATTTCATATTAAAAATCTCCTCTGGGTTTTCACTGTGTATAAACTGATAAGCATGGGTTTCCAATTCATCACTGCGTTCATAGTTTGCCTGACTGGCGTGGCAAAAAGTGCAGCGGCCATTTTTCCAGGTGTGCTCAATTCGCTCGAAGTGGATATTGCCCTGCGGATCGTCAAAAGTCTCACATGCAGAGTATTTACCGTTGGCCGTCTTAGAACAATAAACTGATCGACGGGAAAGAAGGGCTGTTATTTCGGTAATAGCGATGCCAAAAACCTGTTTGTTGAAAATATGATTGATACGTTTCTGCTTTTCGGGAATTTCTTTTTCCAGTCCCTTATCGAGTCGCTTTGCAATTTCGCGCAGAAACACACCAGTTTTGCAAACGGGATCAAGAAATGTAACGGTTCTGTCTCCCCAGATTTCTAGGGGCAGCAGATCAAGAATTTCGTTGACCAGTCGCGGTGGAGTGAAGACCTCATCATTGCTCAAATTGGCCAGGCAGTTCAGCACATCGGGATTATAATTTTTACCGATCAGCAAAAGCAACCTCCAAAAAATGAATCAATGGATATTCTTTTTCCGGTGTGGGGATAAAAACATCCTCACCAAGATCCGAAAACAACGGCAACTCCTTTATGGATTCATGCTGCAGCAGACCCTTGAAAGTGAAATCACGTCGCTTGAGCATGTTTCCATTAACAGGCGACCATTCAGAAAACGCGATCGGCCGTGGGTTATCATCCACTGTCTCTAGTGTAAGCGCATCACCCCAGATAATATTACATCCCAGAATATATTTGACAGCCCTTTGACATTTGTTCTTTACTTTTGATTTGTAAAGATTTGTGTAGATTAAATTGAAGATATCAAAAAGTCGTCTACGACAGTCTTCAACATTATCTTGTAGAAGCTCAACGCCATAGATACTTGAGATGGCAAGGATTGCGTTTCGCTCAAACTCCAATTGGCTCTTTTTGTACCGCCATTCAACTACGTATAATTTCCGTTCGAGTATCTCACCAAGAAAATTACCATTACCGCAAGCAGGTTCAAGAAACCGTGATTCGATGCGCTCTGTTTCCTGCCTTACTAGATCAAGCATGGCATTTACTTCCTTCTTGAGGGTAAAGACCTCCCCATGATCTGTGATGCGTTTCTTTGAGATAAAATGTTGTTCCATTTAAATATTCGCTTTCTTAATAAACTTCGGATATTCCCGAATTCTCTCTAGCAAAATAGTTTTCTCATTCACTACCTATCCAGTTTTACCGCGCAGGGTATTTGCGATGTTCCAGAGCTGCTGTTCGAGGTGTTGATTAGTGTCGTTCATCCCAATAATTTGCCTTTAAAAGGCGGCTTTCAATATAAATAGGCTCTCAAATTAATTGAAACGTGAGTTAACATAACTTGCGATTTCCCGAGTTGGCAGTTCGGGTGACGAGTTCCCGCTTCTAAGATAAAACTTATCGGTTTTAATGCCATTTGCATCTGTAATTGTAGAATATAATGGTTTGTACCCAGGTTTAATCTCAACAACACATATTTCTGTGTCATTTACTTCAGAAAAAGTCACCTGAAGATTATTTGTTGTGAAATCCCTGCCATAGGCAACGCTAATAATGTTCCTAAAATGCAGCTCGAACTCATCTTTGGTGCCGTTATGAAGTGTTTGATAATCATGTTCAAGACCGATTATTTCCATGTCATCATTAACACCCATAATCAATGTTCCTCCCTGCGCATTGCTGAAAGCAGCTATTGTCTTTAAGATTGTCTGCTCTAGCTTTTTATTGACAGCCCCTGTCCTCATGTCATACCTGAGAGTAGTCTTAAATTCAACAAGATTGTTTTCACCAGCTGAGATCATATCAAATAAGTCCATTTTTAAATCATCAACCGCGGTTTCCGTGATGTTCTGCAGAAAATCATTCAGTTCATCGGCAAGCATCTGTCTCCTTGTTTCAAGAAATAGTTCGAAATTCTCCAGTTTCCACAGATTTTCATCATTTGGAATGCTCTGTAGCGCCAACCCGTTGGGAAACTTCTCATTTACCTCTTTTAAATAACCATCAGCATATTGAGCTGATTTTGTTCGATTAGCAGCAGCAGTCAAGACTGCCCGGTTAGTAATCTCCTGGGCATATTGATATTTTATCCGGTTGTTGACGTTATAGCCATTATCACGCAACACAGAATAGGGAAATATGTGGTCCCATTCCAATTCGTACTTTTTCCCCATATTCTTGCGAATATTAATACCGGTGGTCAGGCAAATGGCATTACGGCTTTTGAAGTAAAACTTCATTAATCCCCATAAAGGATGCTGAATGCCAACCCCTTCAAATTCTGCCGATGTAATCTCCAGATTACGTTCCAGGGCAATCAGGTTAAGCAGTTTATCAAACGGATTTTCCTCATCACGAATTATGGCAAGGTCCTTGTCCAATTTTTGCGGTAACTGACTGATATAGCGATATCTGATTTGTGAATAATAAAACCATTTAACGATTTTCTTTATCCTGAGCTGACTCAGGCTATTTGTTCCCTGATTAAAAGTATATACGATTATTGGGACGAAAGCGTAAACTGAATTAACTTCTTTAGTGTGATCGATATATGCCTGTGATTTTAGAATATTGAATACATAATCCAGTACTTCGTTATCCAGCTTTTCCCAAACTTCACGGATTCTTTCATTATTTGTATCATCGTGCAGTTTTTCCATTTTAGATCCCACATTATGTATAATACCAAGAAGAACATAAATAATAAAATCCAAATTGAATACAAAGCCGTTTTCGGCCAATTTCTTCAGCTTTGCTTTAAACAATGCTCTTGCCTGGGGCCAGTATCCACAAATTTGAGCTAAAGCCAATTCCGCATCTGTCAAGTTGACGCCGGCAGCATTGACTATATAGAAAATATCAATAGCTTCTTTGACACTTGCCTGTGTTGGGATAATTTGTTCTTTGAAGTCCCTATCGATAATCTTTTGAATTGCCAGAAAGTTATCATCGATAATATTGTCATCTTCCCTAGAAATGCGCTCCCCATCAAGCTGCTGTTCCAGTTGATCTACTACGTCCCTTTTACGGATTTTGCCTTTAAAAATATCTGTTATATGGATCCAAAGTGGATTGTTGGTCATCATATTTTTCTTATAGTATTCCAACTCAAGAGTTTGAATATTCACATACAGTGGTTTTATATCGTGAGTTATCTCTTCTTCATTATAATAGGGAGGGATTTCACCTTTCATTAAAATGTACAATGTTGTGATTCGCTGTTGACCATCCAGTATCAGTTTTACCGATCCTTGCTTTGGATCATACTTGTGATCACCTTTTAATTCAGGCGGTGTATTTGTTTCCCAGGTCAGCATTGTACCGGTTGGGTAATTCTTTATAAGTGAAGATATTAATCTTTTAGCATCCTTTCTCCGCCACACATATTCACGTTGAAATGCCGGTACAAACAGTTGTTTCTTATCAATATTTACTAGAATCTGGTTTATTTCCATTTTAACTCCATTCAATTTTGGTACATGTTACAAAGCTTCAATAAACTCTGGATACTCCCGAATTCTCTCCCACAAATTAGTCTTTTCATATACCTTGCAACCAGCCCTGTTTGCTTGATCTTCCAAGTGGTTGATCCATTCTCTTTGAGGTCTAAATTCTTCAGTTTTCTTTGAACCACCAGTAGCTTTTGATGCACTCGCCCCACCAATTATGACCCAGTCAAACACTGAAAGATTTGTGAAAGTAAGATCCTCCATCAAAGGTTCGCAGGAAAGAAATTTAACCTTGGCTTTCACCTTTTTAAAGACAGATTCGGCCTGTTTTACTCTTGATTGCTTCCAAACGGTTACACCTACCCATGCGTTATCTGGAAATTCAAGTCCCACATAGCGTTTAGGGTTATTTGCAAGTAAGATAAAATTCCATTGGGGATTTTCCCGAATAACTTTTAGGACAGCCTCAATCCACTCGTTTGGGACCCATTTCCCAAAAAGATCGGCCATTGAACATGTGAATACAGTTTTATTTCCAATTTGATCAACAGGATCATCATATTTCTTTTGTGGTACTTTAGCATTAGAGGGACCTGATAAACGATTCGGATGAATCACCGGCTGAAAACGATCCCCAGGAATTTTATGGTAATATCTATTAGCTCTATCTCGTGCGTAGCAGAACTCACAGCCATGGAGACACCCTGTGACGGGGTTCCATGTCCAGTGCGCCCATTCGACGGAATCAGTGGTTCTGTTAAATCCAGTATTCTTTGATGAAATTAGGGCATCGGCTTTTTCATCCTCGGTGAGAACTTTCCAATCATCAAGTGTATAGAAATCATCAATCTGCTCTTCAGAATCAGTCTCTAGTAGGCCTTTTCTCTTAGCATAATTATAGCCTTGCTCAACACTTTTATCCAGAGACTTTTTGAGTTCACTGACTTGCTCTGAATCTTCCACAGTATCAATCAAGGTAACGACCTTAATGGCTTTTTCAATCGTCCTACCGCTTTTACCCATACGTTTCCCAACCACATCCCTTGAATCGCCAGTTTGTCCCGGTAAATTTACCGGAACTGAATCACCAGATTTCCGCTTCTGGCGTATTTTAGCCAATTCGGATTCGATTGCCATTAATTCTTTAGCTTCCCGTCCGATCTGTTCGTTGGTTTTTGTACGACTATTATTACTTTCGACGAGAGTTACGCGAATCTTTAACGGATCTACAGATGAGAATACAGTGACAGGAACTTCAGATAAACCGAATTTCTTCGCTGCATCGAGCCTTCTATGACCACTTATGATAACGTTACCCTTTGTAATTAGTAGTGGGGTTATGATCCCATTTTCTTTAATACTTTTGATTAAGGGTGCATCAGCCTTATCATTATAAATTACAGCATTTTTCTCATGCGGCTTTAATTGATGGATTTTCCTCGTTTCGATGTTGGCCATAAACTTTACCCAATTTATTATATTTTATGTTTTTACTTAATATCCTAATAGGAATGTCATATTAGCGTGAAATCTAATATTGGATTACCATATATTGCAGATAAATCGATACTCACCAGAAACCATGGCGGGCACGAATCTTTCAAGTCTTTTTTGCACTCAAATAATAGTATCCCACTGACGGTTCACGCAGCCTACAAAATCACAAACAGCGGTCCTATTGCAATACTGTGTATTTCCGTTTTCTTTGGCTAAAAATAATCCGTAGGGTCAAATTCATCTGGTTCAATGTCGGGCCGTAATGCATCGGGGGCATCGCGCAGGTAATTGGAGTTGTCTTGCGATATGTCGGGCCCAGATTTCTTGGACGATCGATCTGTATCACGCTTTCCACCATTCCAAAATATTAGCCTGAAAAACCAGTAGAGAAGCATCCAGGCAAGTAATAATTGTAATATCCACATGATCTTTTTCCTCCAAATATGTCTAAATTATGTTTAAGAGGGTATATGCGTTTCTGCTAATAAATTACTGTTTTGTCGATGAGAATAGCGATTAAGGGCATAATGAACTTGCTCGGCGTTTCGGTACCAGAAAACATAGTTACGCGCGTTCGACAGGCGTTAAAACTTGTTTGTGTCTACTATACCTCAAAATTATGCATGAATCCTGTCCAATTTCTCAATGATTAATTCAACAATCTGAGTTTTGAGCTTGGGATCGAGTTCACGATCACCAATGTAAATGATTTTTCCATCCTCCCCGAAGAAACAACTAAGACTTTGAGTAACCGCAGAGTTAATATCATTCTCAGTCAAATATTCATATACTTGATTAGCGGTATCGTACAAATCTTTAATTAGTTCACGATTATATTGCTGTGTTATCCCTTCGATCCTTTCAATGCAAATTTCTCTAATTCTTGTTTTGTGGACTTCCGTGAGTGGAATTCTACATTTTTTAATTAGAGCTTGTCCTAAATATGTAAGAGAGCACTCCTCATAACTTCTTTCAACATTTAAGTTTTGAAACTTCAAAAGTTCTGCCTCTTTCTCTAGCTTTACATGGATTAAGTTTAGCCTAATAAGGCTATCAAAAAGAACATGTAATTGATCATCCGAAATCTCTAAAGCAGACTTTATTGTACTTGCCTCCTGATAACTTGGAAGTTCCCTAACGAATCGGTTAGCAGGAAATTGTTTTTCTTCATACATAAAGTCTAAGCATAATGCTTGATTTGGTGTGAGTTGACGAAGTAATTCAACATAAGTTAAATAGTTTGTGGTGGGCTCACCTTGATTCGCAGCGTTTGCTAATAATGCCGCCCATTTTGATTGCATATCTTCATTTTCTTCCCAAGAACTGTGTTCTAGAAGATCAGCAATAAATTTAAGGGGTACTTCCTGTGGATTACTTCCATAAAGCCCATGAAATTCTTTTGCCTTATGCAATATATTTACTTGCACCTTGAATCGGAAAAAACTGACCTGATCAGCCAGCAATCCTCCCAATTCTTTTGCTGGGGGCCTTAATATGTCAGCTAAGAATCCGAATACTTTTGTGGCGGTCTGCTTGCCAAATTCTTTTGCTGCTGCAATTTGAATATCTTGAAAAGGTACAATCTCATTCATTACTAATTTTTTTCCTTATAATATTTGAATATCATCACAATAAAACATTAATATCGTCACAAATGAAACGATACTTTATCTTTATAATGTACAATATTTAAAACTTACTTCAAATTGGGTTAGGATAACTTTTTTAGAGTTAGATTAGTAAAAATAATGATGGTTTTTACATTACATTTTCAAAAGGTCGGAAGTCTTCAACCAGTTTTCGTGAACTGCCCTAATCATACAGACGCTAAGGAAATTGTAATAAACTATCGATTCAGTTCTGAATCCTATTATACATAACCTGTATCCCTAAAAACGTATCCCTAAAGTGGTATTATTTGACAAAACGTGACAAAAGGTGAAGTGAATCTGGTCAAGACTACGGAAGCGCAGGTGATAGTTAATCGCTTTTGGATCATTTTAACTTATTTTCATTTATAGTGTATATTTCGAATTCAATTAATAGATTATAGAAGTCTGTTTAAATTTTACCTATGTCTGAACCTCTGATTAAAGAATTCTCTTCGTCGTTTTCCCTGAATAAGAATTTCACAGCTTGCAAAAGGGAGATGCTATACTAGACCGGCAGCACTTCTTTGATCTGTAAATTGAGACGATGAACAAATTAAAACCGATAACCACCAGTGACTCAAACTATGAGTTTATTGAGCTCAACAGAACCTTTACTGAGCTGTCTAACCTTAGTAGCGAAAACGACGATTTAGATATCAACCATATCTTCAGTGCTGACGAGCCCCTCCGCTGGAGCAACCTCATAAATGAGTACCGTCTGATCATTTTATCAGAGGCCGGATCAGGCAAAACTACCGAAATCCGCAACATCACACGCACGCTTAGGGAACAGGGAAAGTCTGCTTTTTTCCTACGCTTGGAACGTATCCCTAGAGATTTCGAGGAAGCTTTTGAGGTAGGAACCTTCGAGGCATTTCAAGAATGGCTGGCGACTAGTGATGAGGGCTGGCTTCTCCTCGACTCAATAGACGAAGCGCGTCTTCGAAGTCCGAGTGACTTTGAACTCGCGATCCATAAGCTAAGCAGGCGGATCAGTACTGCCAAAGACCGGACGCATATCGTCATAACCGGACGGACGACAGCATGGCGACCTCATACAGATCTTGTCCGCTGTACTTCGCTCCTGCCTTATGCGGTGAAAACCACATCGGAAAGTGATCAACAGGTCGAGGAAAATGATTTTGGAGAAAGTATACAGACCAAAACTGAAACGCCCAGCAGGGCAAAGCCGGTTTTCAAGATCGTTTCGCTCGATAATCTTACACGCAATCAGATTGCGGTGTTTGTCAAGTTTCGAGGAATCGAGCACAGCGAAGATTTCCTCGACGCCTTGGAACGCGCAGATGCCTGGTGGTTCACATCGCGTCCTCAGGACTTAGAGGAGCTAATCGAATTCTGGTTAGATAAAGGTCGGATAGGAACCCGCCTGGAGATTATGCAAAACAGCATTGATCGAAGGTTGTCTGAACGTGACCAAAGTCGTGCCTATGCCCATCCACTTTCAGCAGAGCGCGCTCGTCAAGGATCTAGACTCTTGGCAGGAACCACTACGTTAGCTAAGAACCCGACAATCAGGATTCCCGATGGGGCGGAGAACTCCAAAGGGATCGCAGTTCAATCCGTGCTTCCCGACTGGGACGACAAGGATCAGTCGACTTTGCTATTGCGGCCCATATTCGACGAGGCGATTTATGGCGAGGTACGCTTCCACCATCGCTCGGTACGAGAATACCTTACCGCCGAGTGGTTTGCCGAACTACTCAATCGTGAAACATCGCGCCGAAACATCGAAACGCTGTTCTTTCGCAATCAGTATGGTTTAGACATTGTTGTACCTACGCTGCGTCCGATCTTGCCTTGGCTGGCAATTCTGGACGAGAAGATCAGGGAACGTGTCCTTAAAGTTGCGCCTGAGATTATCTTTGAAGGAGGCGATCCTAGTCAGCTGCCTTTAAAGGTTCGTCGTTACATACTGCACGAAGTTTGCGAACAAATGGCAGCCGGTGCAACTGGCCGATCGATGCGAGACTATGAAGCGGTTCAACGTTTTGCAGATTCTGACCTGACCGATGACGTTCGTGCGTTGATCCGAAAGTATGCAGATAACGAAGATCTGACGGCATTCTTGCTCCGCATGGTCTGGATCGGACAGCTTGCGGGTGCACTACCCGAAACTATGGAAGTTGCGCTAAAACCTACAGCTGAATGGTACACCCGTATAGCTGCATTCAGGGCCATCAAAGCCATTTCTTCCTACGATGATCAAGAGCGCGTCAGGCAGAGTTTTCTGGACGAGGCATCTGATCTTAAGCGGGAATGGCTTACTGAACTAATCAAGGGTATACAGCCGACAGAAAAAACTTTGGTTTGGCTCTTAGCGTGCGTGGAAAAGAGCGAATCGAAGGAACGCTATACCGTTGATCATCTAACAGACGGTATAACAGAATTCGTTAACACGGCTGATATTGATCTGCTTCCAAAGATAGTTACCCGTTTGAACTATTTACTTGGTATTTCACCGGTAATTGAATGCCGACACTGCAAAGTATCAAAGAAGTTTGAGTGGTTGATGGAACCAGCATTATATGCGGTCGAGCGACTGATCTTTGCCCGTCATCCGGCTTCGCTCGAACCAGATGCACTTGCAATCTTGCACAAATTCTCAGCTGTGCGTGCCTATGGGAGCTCTGAACTGGCCGAAGACAATCACGAATTCTCTAAGCACATTCCCGCATGGAAGGAACTGAACCGGGTATTGTTCTGGTTCGAAATACAAAGATCGAGGGAGTCCCTTGATAAGAAGCATGGAGAGCGGCTGACCAACTTCTGGCGGGCTTCAAATTTCGGACCGTTTTGGCGGTTCGAAGAATACGATTTTGAGTATGTGGCTAAGGAGATATCACACCAAACGCTTCTGGACGACAAATTGGTTGCATTATCGCTAGCCTTTACTCTCTACGAAGCGGCTAGTCGGCCTAGCGCATGGCTTAAGCAGCTAAAGAAGTTGGTTTTAGCCAACGATGAGCTGTCTGCACGCCTTGGCACCTATTTAAAGCCGCCAGCTCAAAGTCAGGATTCACGTCGCTGGAAGAAGCGGGAGGCTAAATGGAAAAGCCGCGACGAAGCCAATCGAAGGAAACAGGAGAAATACCATGTGGGATGGAAGAAATACTTCAAAGACAATATTGAAGAGGCTCGAGAGGCACACCGCAACAAGCCCGGGACTCTTACAAATTCCTTGCAATATCTCTTCACTCGGACTCGGGACGAGAAGAGCACAACATTGCGGTGGACACAGTATAACTGGAAATCACTGATATTGGAATACGGAGAGGATGTTGCGCGATTCTATAGGGATAGCACAGTTTCTTATTGGCGACACTATGAACCAAAGTTGCGATCGGAAGGTGCTTCGCCCAACCAAACAACCTATGCAGTCATCATAGGCCTCACAGGTCTTGAGATCGAAGCTACTGAAACTAAAGACTGGCCAAAAAATTTGAGCACTGCGGAAGTGGAACGTGCGTGTAGATACGCATCCTTTGAGTTAAACGGCTTTCCCACCTGGTTTCCTAAACTTTTCGAGAAGCACCCGAGGATTGTGTGTGACTTTCTTATACAAGAAGTCCGGTACGAGTTGTCGATAGAAAATCCAAAGACAGAAACACACTACATCATAAGCGACGTGAGCTGGTCTGGTCAGTGGGCTTGGGACCAGCTCGCGCCAGACATCTATGATCTCTTGAAAAGGGAGCCAAAGAGCCTGTCTAATCTGGCCAATTTGCTAAAGATTCTTCAGGGTTCAACTATTGCTGATGATTTCATTGAAAAGCTGGCTTCCCGAAAATGCCGCACCCTTAAGGCTTTGAATCACGTGACTCGCTGGTTTGCCGTATGGGTTGGCATTGCTCCCGATACTGCAATTGTCTCTCTAAAAGCCCGAATTGGAAAGATAAAGGTATCAAAGGATCAAACTATGTTTGCGATGACTTTTGTAACTCATCTTTTTGGCGGTCACAGGGGTGATGGGACAGCCATGAGGCAAGCGTTCAAAACGCATGAGTACCTGAAGTCGTTATACCTGCTAATGCACAAGTACATCCGACCTGAAGATGACATCAACCGTGCTGGATCTGGCGTCTATTCACCAGGATTGCGCGACGACGCACAGAATGCGAGAGATGGTTTGTTCCAATTGTTGAATCAGATTCCTGGGAAGGAGTCGTATTTAGCGCTGATGGACATCGCTAAGTTGCATCCTGAAAAGACGTCCCGGCCCTGGATTTTACTTCAAGCCAAGACAAGAGCCGAACTGGACGGTGATATTGAACCTTGGTCGCCTTCGCAGGTGAGGAGCTTCAATGACAAACTTGAGCGTACTCCTACCAATCACATGGAATTGGCTGAACTTGCAATCCTGCGGTTCCGAGATCTCAAGGATGATTTGGAACACGGTGACAGAAGTAACGCAAGCATTCTGCAGACCGTTACTCACGAAACTGAAATGCGCAAGTATCTTGGAAAGGAACTTAGTGATAAAGCATTTCATCGGTATTCCATTCCACAAGAAGAGGAATTGGCTGATGCCAAAAAACCAGATATGAGATTCCGTGGGAAAGGTTTTGATCAGCCGGTCCCTGTTGAATTAAAGCTTGCCGACAATTGGAGCGGCCCAAAACTGTTCGAGCGTCTAGAAAATCAACTTTGTGGTGACTATTTGCGTGACAACCGCTCCAGGCGAGGCATCTTTGTCCTTGTATATCGGGGCAAAAAGCATAAGTGGGTCTTACCGGGAAGTGGTAATCGTGTGGATTTTGTAGAATTGACTACCGCTCTTCAGGACCTTTGGCCGCGGATTTCACCGAAATTTCCAAATGTAGACGACATCTCGGTTATTGGAATAGATCTGACGAAGAGGGCCAGCTAATTAGATCATACAGACGCTCCAGGAATTGTAATAAATTATCAATTCAGTCACAAATCGCGGGCTATTTGTAAATTGACTACTATATATGCCCAGAAAACGAAGAATTCCACTACCCGAGCAAGAAGAAAAAGCTAAAACGGCTGCTATTTATTGCCGGGTTTCAACTGTAGAGCAAGGTAAGAGCGGACTTTCGCTGAAAGACCAGGAGGAACGATGTCGTGGATTGTGTATTGCAAAAGATTGGGAAGTCCATAGGATCTATATTGATATAGCGTCAGCAGGAAGCCTTGACCGGCCAGAGTTTACTCGGTTGGTTTCTGATGCAGAGGCAAATAAGTTTGACGTTGTAGTAGCCCTCCGCCTGGATCGTATTTCACGTGTACCACGCGATTTCTATAATGTTGTACATGAATTCAATCACCAGAATATTGAATTTACTACAGTCGATAATGATATAGATACAACCACCCCTCAGGGCCGAATGCTTCTTGGCGTGTTATTGCAATTTGCAGCTTTCGAAAGAGAAATGGGAGCAGAACGCACAAGGGCTGCAATGCGCAAAAGAGCAGCGAAGGGACTACCTCCTGGTGGCATACCTCCTCTTGGCTATGATAGAATTGATAGTCGGTTTATTCAGAATGCTAAAGAGGAAAAGATTGTAAAACGCATATTTGAATCTTATATAAACGGCATATCCCCTGCAGAAATAACACGTGAATTAAATAGTCAAGGATATCGAACCAAATTACATACTGATCAAAATGGAAAGGCAACCGGAGGAAGAAAGTTCACGCGGAATATTATTACTAAAACTGTCACTAATCCCATATATGCAGGGATAATATATTTTAGTGGTGAGAACTTTCCGGGAATCCATAAACCAATTATAACTAAGGATGTTTTTTCTCAAGCGCAAGAAATAGTGAAATCAAATGCCGAGCGGCGCAATCTTGGTAGTTCTAGGACGAATCAAATGCTGTTAAATGGACTAGTTAAATGTGGGTTCTGTAATTCATATATGACTACAAAAACGGGTACCGGCAGAAAGGGGAAAAAATACTTCTATTACGTTTGCACCAAATTAATACACGAAGGGGCAGGGGCATGTGAGTCCGGGCAACTAAAACGAGAAGATATCGAAACATTTATGGTGCAGCTGATACGTCTGATTGCCAATGAAACTAAATATTTAGATGCCGCCATTGAGTCAGCAAATACGGCATCTAACACAGACCGTAAACGTCAAGAACAAGAGATTAATACTGTAGGAAGGACAATTCTGTCACTTGAGGACAAGCAACAAATCATTGCGAAGACAATATCGGATCATGGACTTGAAGAAATTGCCGGAATGAGTTTGGAATTAAAGGATCTACAAGCACAGATCAATTCTAACATTGAAAAACGTACTGAATTGATTAAACAAGCTGAAGAGGATAACGTTGGCAGCATCGATTCTGAAAAACTCATAAAAGTATATCAGGAATTCGATATATTATGGGATTGTCTGGAGAAGACGGACCAGAGATCAGTAATAAACCTTTTAGTGAACAAAATAGAAGTGCAAATCAAGAAGAAAGCAAAATCAGGGAAACTCATAGTCAATTTAACTACAGGAATTCCCCTGAATTTGTTAACCGAATACAAGATGGGTTCGTCTTCTTGCTCGGTGTTGCTCCGGAGGAGGGACTCGAACCCCCGACCTGGTGGTTAACAGCCACTCGCTCTACCAACTGAGCTACTCCGGATCGTAAGTTTTTAAATTTTCAATAAACAGCGAAGTTGGAAACTGCCTGTCCGCCGCCTGCCTGCCGTTACGCCAGTTCAGGCAGGTAATCACCGTTAGGTAAGGCAGGAGGAAGCTACTCCAGAATACTGAATTGTGGTTTAAAAAAAGCGGGCAAATTTATTGTACTTTAATTACCCTTCAAAGCTACATTTCTTTTTCTGCAGTTAATAAGCGCCCTGCCACAAACATACCGCCTTTTTGTTGTTCATCAGTGATATAAATTATGCCATCCTCACCATGTGGTGTACCAAATACAGCATGGATCGACTTCAACCCGCCCAGCCATTTACGCTTGTCACAAAGATAGAGTAAATCACCGGCATTAGCTTTCATCCTTCCCATATCATTCTCAGACAAGCGAATAATATCACCTTCACCATCGGCTATTTTCCAATTCAACTCAATTATGTCGCCTTCGCGATCATTTACCTTGCTGCCTTTAAATCGCTCGCGGGCAGTTTCCATGGTCCAGGATGTCAGACCAACAGTGTGAAGAGCCTCATCATAATGACCAAAATAGGTAACAACTATTGGTACTGTTACCACAATAAATATGGCCGCACTCATTAAGAAGGAGAGCGAACCGGTATTCAGAGCAATCATCACAAACAGTACGACATTCACGCCAACGATTCCGTAACCGATTTGTCTATGGTTACTAATCGTCTTAAGTCTGGCTACCACATTCTTTTGAATTTGTGTAGTAAAGGTTATCAGAACACCAACGCCAAAACACATCAGCATATTATACAAAGCGCGGATATAGGAGTAGGGATGATCCGGATCCATTACGATTCCGTGATCAAAGGGCGCGATAAAAACTCCGGGATATCTGGCTCCCAGCATCATTAAAGCCACTCCCCCAATAAAGGTTGTCATCACAGCAGCTGGAGTGAATTTTTTCCAGAAGACTCCTAGAAAAATTGCCACAACCAAGGGCGGAGTCAGGGTAGAGTGAAAGAAGCCATGGGCTTCATAAACCGTCGGGAAATTTTTAAAGGCCAGTACTGCCAACACACCAGTAGCGGTAATTGCAATTGAAGCAATTCGTGCTGCAAACAATTCTTTTTTATCGTCGACCGCTTTTGCTTTTTGTTTTCTTTGCAGAAATTTCTTAGTCGGTCGATAAACATCATTGATAAAAATAGCAGCGGTAGCATTAATCAAGGTATCAACGGTTGACATCAATGCCGCAGTCAGTGCAGCCATAATAAACCCGAAAACGCCCGGCATAGCCACGATACTGGCAACGACAACAAATATCTGATCCGGGGAAGTATTTGGTGACACAACACTCGGATCAGCAACAGCAATTGCTTTTCCGATCCAACCAGCGTTACCGACTACAACCGCTGATATTGGTAGCATAAATAAAATGTTAACGGCCGCTGCTTTGCGCCCTTCATTCACGCTGCGGGTGGCCATAAACCGCATGATCAAACCCTGATTCATAAACAGGAATCCGATTGATCCGGCTACGCCATCCTGCCAGAATATGCCCACAAAATTAAAGCTGGACGGGTTATTATAATGTGCCAGGGGTAATTTCCATTCTACCGGTAATAATTTCCAGAATATGCCAAAGTCACCAATATAATCAATACCGAGTGCAAACAGTAAGAGTCCTGCGAATATCAGGATAAATCCCTGTAGTAAATCAGTGAAAATAACTGCTGTCTGACCGCCAAATGTGATATAAATCCCGGTAATAATGGCGATCACAATTACAGCCCGCATGAGGGTAATATCAAAACTAGTACCTAACAGGGTCAACGCTTCCGGCATCATGGGTAAAATCGCTTTACCCAAAGTTAAAAAGCCAATTCCGATATAGCCGATCATGTACAGCATCAGTAGTATTGTTGCCAGAAATCGTGCGGAAGGACTGAATCGTTTTTCAAAATATTCCGGAATGGAACGCACTTTAGTATAAACGATGATCGGCAGCCAGCCAAACAGGAAGAATGGTACAAAAAACCAATCATTGATGTAGGTCATGGATGATGAAAACCCATGCTCGAATGCCTTGGCGGAATATTTTACAAAACTATGACTGCCAACACCGGTAGCCACAATTGACATGGCAATCAGCCACCAGGAGAATCGTCGGCCACCAAAAAAGAAATCTGCGGTATTGCGAGTGTAACGGCCAAAATAACTGCCGAATAACATGATTACCATAAAATATACTACCATGACAATCCAGTCAGTGGATGTTCCGATATTATGAAATGTATCCATCGCTTACCAATTCAATGCTGCATAGGTTAAAATCGCGTGCATAACCATAAACCAGAAAAATCCAAAAATCAGTACCCGGTTCCACATCCGGTGTGATTTTTTCCTAAGATCGATAGACCCGCTTTTATGAATTATTATCATGCCTAATAAAAAAAACAAACCACCCACGCCGTACAAATACAGATATGGTATCCAGGTATGTTGTAATGTCAGCATATTTTCGTTACCTTTTTTCTTAACTCAATTGGTCAAATTCCGGTTTCAGTAAATCAAAAGTCTCCAGCAAACCCTGGACCATAACTTTTGTGTGCCCCACAATTGGCATAAAATTTGTGTCACCTTTCCAACGCGGAACAACATGAAAATGAATATGTTCTTCAATCCCAGCGCCGCCAGCACTGCCGATATTCGCTCCGAAATTAAACCCTTCTGCCTTCATCGCCTGTTTTAAAATTGTCATCGAAATATCTCCCAGTTCCATAATTTCAGATCTTTCCTCTAGAGACAGATTATTTGAATGATCTGTATGGGTGTACGGAGTAATCAATAAATGACCATTATTATATGGAAATAGATTCATCATGACAAACGCAAGTTGCCCACGATGAAGGATCAGCATTTCTCGGTCATCATCCCTTTGTGGTTTATCACAAAAAATACAACCATCCTCTTTTTCAGATCGGATGTATTCCATCCGCCAAGGTGCCCAAAGTTTATTCATGGAAGATGGGAAATGGTTGATGGAAAATGGAAAAAAAATAATGGGAAATAATGTTAATCATTATTCTGGGAATTAATTTTAATTGTGGTGAATATTTTTTTGAATTCAATAGATTCAGAAATCAATTTTTGTAAAGTAATTGAATCAATATTATTTTCATCTTTTGACACAGCTTCTATGATTCTTAACCAATAATTACTTTCTCTAGTTTCTTTAAGAACAATTCCAATTTTATGAATAAAATCTTTTTTGGATTCTCCAGCTTGAGCTTCTTCATAATTTGCACCAATCGATGTAGATGATTTTGCTAATTGATACTTCGAAACCCTGAATTTTTCGTTTTTGGGCAGGTTATCCAGAAATAATAAGCAATTGACACCAAAGTTAAATGTCCTATCTAGTAACTTTTTAGTTTCATCTTTCATTTTCCATCTTCCATGTTACATATCCCATGCTACATCTTCCATGCTACATATCCCATTTCCCATCATACCTCTTCCTTTTTCGAGGCTGCCACCACTTTCTTTTCCATATCTTTTGGCATCTGTTCGTAATGACTGAATACTTCGGAATGTAATGCTCTACCACCGGTTATAGATCGCAATGTTGTAGAATAGTTATAAAGGTTTCCCTGCGGAACCTGAGCTTTGATAATTTGCATGGTACCCTCAGAATCCATTCCCATTATTTTCCCCCTACGTCCGGAAATGTCTCCCATTACATCACCCATATGATTTTCGGGCACTTTCACTTCAATATTCATAATTGGCTCTAGAATACCAGGCTGGGCCTGCATAAATGCTTCTCGAAATGCATGTTTACCAGCGATTTGAAATGCAATATCTTTAGAATCTACAGGATGTTGTTTTCCATCATAGAAATTCACTTTTAGATCGACAACACGATACCCAGCTAACACGCCCTCCGCACAGGCAGAATTAACACCCTTTTCAACGGATATTGCGAAAACACGGTCTACATTCTGCCCCACGAGTGAATTACAAAACTCCACGCCTTCGCCTCGTTGTTTTGGTTCAATGCGCATCCAAACTTCCGCAAACTGTCCTGCGCCACCGCTTTGTTTTTTGTGACGGTATTTTGATTCACCCCGTCCGAGGATTGTTTCACGATATGGAATCTTGGGTTCTTTTAATGTTATGTCGACTCCAAAACGTCTTTTCAATCGATCATGAAGCACTTGCAAATGCAATTCCCCCTGACCTGAAATAACTGTTTGATTTAATTCTGAATCAACTCTATAAATAAATGTTGGATCTTCTTCATGGAGCGTAGAAAGGCCAACGGCCACCTTTTCCTCATCTCCCTTGGAATGGATTTCAATCGCAGCATGAATATTAGGATTCGGATAATCGACAGGCTTTAATTTTACACGAGTCCTTGATCCACAAAGAGTATTGCCGCTATGAGTATCTTTTAGTTTTACAACTGCACCTAAATCGCCGGCAGCCAATTCACCTATATTGGAGCGCTCTTTCCCATTCATTAGGAATAACTGACCAAAACGTTCATTCTGTTCGCGGTTAGTATTATAAAGGTCCTCACCTGTACTCACACGCCCGGAGTACACCCTAAAAAATGAAAGTTCGCCCACGTGGCCTTCTGAAATTGTTTTGTATACAAAAAGAACCGGATCTTTTCCGGAAAGATCAACTGACGTTTCTTCGCCCGTATTGGCGTCAAGAGCTGTGATTTGGGCTCTATCTACAGGAGAAGAACCGTATTTGGCAATGAAGTCCATCAGTCTGGAAACTCCAATATTCGATGTCGATACTGTACAAAATAGAGGTATAAAAGTTTGGTTTTGGACAGCTGCATGAATACCATCGCGCATTTCTTCTTCAGACAAATTGCCTTGGTCAAAAAACTTTTCAAGAAGTGAATCATCTGACTCGGCAACATATTCAATTAAGCTCTGATGTAACTCATCGACCTGTGATTGCAAATCTTCCGGTAATTTTGATTCAGTATACTTTCCAGATTTATCTGTATCATACTCAATGAGTTCACTACGCAAAACATCAACAATTTTATTCATCCCATGACCTGTAGTCACCGGCATCTGCATGGGGAAAACATTTTGGCCAAACCGTTCTTTACATTGATTCAGGATATTATTAAAATTGACATGTTCCCGATCCAAACCGTTAATAACGATTATTTTTGGTATATCATTATGAGATGCGTGTTGCCAAACTTGTTCAGTGCCGACTTCAACGCCGTTCACCGCATTGACAACAACTACCGCCATATCCACTACAGCCAAAGAGCTTAACGCTTCACCAATAAAGTCAGCGTAGCCGGGAGTGTCTATGAAATTAAATTTTTTATCGTTCCATTCGGAGACCATTGGCGTGGCGTGAATGGAAATTTGTCTGCTTTGTTCACCTGGATGATAATCTGATATTGTATTCCCATCCTCAATTGTGCCGATACGATTGATCTGCTTACTGTTATAAAGCATTGCTTCACTTAAACAGGTTTTGCCGCTGGCACCATGGCCAACCAAAGCAAAATTTCGTATATCAGCAGTTGCATATTTTTTCATGATCTTACCTCAAATAATTATGTGATTATTAATGTTTTATATTGTACGCACCAATAGGATTCGAGTGTACTTATCTAATTTCAGCAAATTAAGATATTCTAACCATGTATATCAGATAGTTACTTCTTCAATATATGACCGCAAGACAGGAACCAGATATTTATCAGATAAATCTCTGTAATGAAATGAAGTCGCTAGCACCTTTAACCGTTGTTCGATGGGTTTTGATTTATTAATTACAATATATTCCTGATCATTGCATACACATGATCCACCTTCAAAACTTCCTTTTGCATGCACTAGTTTAATATTTAGTCTATCCGACAGCTCTTCGAACATAGTTAACATTTTTTCAGGCCGAACACTCACAACAAATTTTCACGGTCTTTTTCTTGCAAATAATTTACGACTTTACGTACATCTTCTACATTGTCTTTATTCACAACAAGCGTTGCATCAGGGGTATTGATAACCATAACATTTTCTAGGCCAACAATAGCAGTAAAGTGATTATCGTTTTGAATATAATTATCTTTTCCATCGATGACCACACCTTCCCCTTTTATAAGATTTCCCTTTTTCCCCTTTGGCATTTCATTATAAACCGCATTCCAGGAACCAAGATCATTCCACCTAAATTCTGATTTGACAACAAAAATATTGTCGGCTTTTTCCATGAGACCATAATCAATGGATTCAGGTTTCAAATCAGACCAAATATCCTTAAATGATTTTCTGACTTTAATTCGTTTTTCAATTTTGACCAATTGACTCCTCAAGTCTGGCATGTGTTTCCCCAATTGATCCAAAAATACGTCCACTTTCCAAATGAACATTCCTGCATTCCATAAAAAGTCACCACTATCGATGAACCTCTTTGCAGTATTCAGATGAGGTTTTTCAGCAAAAGTGCGAACGGGGAATACATCCATTTTATCCACTTTCGATTCAGGATCAAATTGAATATAGCCATAGGCCGTTGAGGGAAAAGTTGGATGAATACCAATAGTGACAAGGCCTTCCTTTTCAATAGCCACTCTTGCTGCCTGATTCAATGCTTTTTCAAAAGCTCGATGACCGACAACCAAATGATCTGCGGGAAAAATTCCCATGACTGCTTCACCATCAATATTAGCAATTTTCAACGCGGATAAACCGATACAAGGTGCCGTATTTTTCCCACTCGGTTCTGGGATGATATTCTCCGGAAGGACTCCAATGATATCTTTCTTGATGACGTTAACGAGATCATTCCTTGTTGATATATAAACCGCTTCCGTTTTTTTGCATTTAATCAGTCGGTCAACTGTCATCTGCAGCATGGTATTATTTCCGATTATTTTCAGTATTTGTTTTGGTCTACTAATCCTGCTGTAAGGCCAAAACCGTGTTCCGCTTCCACCTGCCATAATAATAGAATGCATTATTTATCGCTCCAGATTTATTGGGGATAATTCAATATCCCAGTTTGCACGAACTTCGATGGAATCGCTTGATTCATAAAACCATTCGCTTGGTTGAAATGGAAATGCTTTACCAAATGTATATGCGAAATTATTGTCTTTATCTTCAAATAATGAGATGGTGTATTTTCCTTCAGGTACCTCAATAAACTCAAAATGACCGGCGGAATTTACAACGCTCTTAAATTTCCAATAAGAATTTTCAACATGATTTATTTCTGCAACATAATTTCCGGAAATTCCTTTTACAGATCCTAATAAACCGCCGTATCCAAGTTCTCTATTCGTTGAAATTTTAATGGTTGTCACAGAATCCCTAAAAGTATGTTTTATATTACTGCTTTCTAATTTAAAAATTTTCAACATGTATGATGATTTAGCTTTCCAACCATCTTGCGGTAAGATAGTCATACTCATCGGAGTTGTTATTTTTTTGTTAATTGGGACGTTAATTGAATCATTTAATAATAGATTTACTGCATGATTATTAATGATTTCTTCATCCACTGGTCTTGAAAATATGAGCTCTACTTTTGGTCCGGTTTTATCCGGAGTAATTGAAATATCCGATTCCGGTTTGGTGAATGTTAATGAATTTGTATCAGGAACTGATGGTATAGTTACGTTCACTTTTGAAGAATCCAATACGACTAAATCATTTAATTGAATTGATGAAAATGAAATAGATTCTTTTTTGCTATTCAGCGAATCTTTAATTGTGACCACTACAATTTTTTTGTCATCAGGACTTAAAAACCAACCCAAATCTTTTGATCCAATTTTTAAGTTTGAAAATGAATTTTTTTGAGAAAGTTCATTGTTAAAATAAATCTGACCCCAATTCCAGTCCTTCCAGTCACCCCGTAATAAACGCAAAGGTCTATCTTCCTGATGCAGCTTTAGATGAATATCGGTTTGCAGAGAATCAAGAACAATATTTGAGACAGATGAAACTCCATAAGCCATTCGTGATGGATCCAATTTTGCCCCTGTTGCACCTCTATCAATAGCAAGTATCTGGTACAATCCAGAAGCTAAATAATTAAATGCAAAAGAGCCATCATCTCCAGCTTCATAAATATAGTTTGGTGATGATAACAACAATGTATCACTACCATCATCATGGAATAAATAGAGGGCCTCCGGCTGATCTGCATACACGTTTCCACTGATACTTCCGTTATCAATTTTCTCACCAAAACTGTAAGCCAATTGGATGGATTTTGACAGTTCAACACTGTGTTCATCCTTTATTTCCCTACTCAGTGTTAACACCACTGTTATATCAGTATTTATATCTTCAGGAAGTGTTATGATAATTTTTTCACCTTTAAATTGTATTCCAAGTTCGCCTTTTAAAACCGGTGCTACTCGAATTCCTTTTTCAAAACTTTTCTCGTCCATATATTCAGAAAATGAAAGTATAATTTCGGATGACATTAGCCGTACTGTTCCACTAGGTGGATCAGCAGATAGTAACTCTGGTGGAGTGGTATCTTTCGCCCCGCCGCTGGGTGGGCCGATAGCTGCACATTGCCATGCGATTAAGGCAGAAAAACAATATAGTATTAGAAATAGTTTAAGCTTCATTGAGAGGATTTAAATTTACGGGAATTTCACCGTAATAGATCATTTCCTTTAAAGAAATATTGGTTTTAATACAATGAATCTGTACACCGTGTTCATGGGCATTTTTTAATGCCTTGGCAAATTCAGGATCACGATTCCACATGGGTCTAAATTCATCTGCGTCCGGTCGCTGGCAAACAAATAAAATCCTAGACTTCATTCCTTTATCAATCAATTTTGATAATAAATTAACATGTTTTCTACCTCTGTCGGTCACTGCATCTGGGAATTTTGCGATTCTGTTTTCAACAAATGTAACAGATTTTATTTCAGTGTATACTTCATCTCCTTGAGAGTTATTAAATATAAAATCAATTCGATGGTTCCCAACTTTACATTCATTTCCTTGAATTGTCCAATGTTTGAATAACGGTATTGAAGCATAATCCTGTTTGATAAAATAGTTGGGTAATGTACTGTCTAATGAAACCAATACACCTTTGTTTTCAACCATCACTGTAGAAAATTTTGTTTTCCTAACTGAATTTTCAGGGGCAGGCCTTACGTAAACAATCGCTCCGGGAAAAAGTAATTCTTGCAACCTGCCCGGATCGGGTAAATGGCTCTCGACAATTTTATCACCCAAAGAGATGATCGTCAAAAAACGATTCGGTCTTTCGATAAATTCACCTTTTATAAGTGGTTCTGCTATTTTCATAGCTCGGAGTTTAGAACTCATTGTTCGTAAATTCAAATCATGCCTCTCCTTTCTTCTTATATAAAAAATCTTGTGAATTATGTCACCGGTAAACCGATTGAAGATTCGGAATATCCAAAGTCATAGCTGGAAGAAAAATGATCATTGATCCTAAACAACAGTCCATTAAGGACAATTATAAATTAATGATCGGGGCTATCGTTCCACGCCCCATCGCATTCGTTTCTACAAAATCAAAGGAAGGGATTGATAATCTGGCGCCATTCTCATTTTTTAATGGAGTCTGTTCTAATCCGCCCACCATTGTATTTTGCCCGGCTCGCCGTGGGAAGGACGGGGAAATGAAAGATACCCTGATTAATATTAGAGATACAGGTGTTTTTGCTCTCAATATTGTCAGTGAATCTTTTGCTCCGGAGATGGTTACCACTGCCAGTGAATTCCAACCTGAAATCAGTGAATTTCATGAATCCGGCCTCACACCGATTCACTGTGACAAGATAGATGTCATGCGGGTGAAGGAATCGAAGATAACCTTTGAGTGTGAATTGAACCAAATTATCGAAGTAGGCGATGGCAACCCTGGAAGTGGAGCACTTGTCCTTGGAACAATTGTACTTTTTCACATCGCTGATGAAGTATATAATAACGGCAGGATTGATTTAGAGCAACTCCAACCAATCGGACGACTCGCTGGTTCAGGTGGGTATTGTAGGATTACTGACCGCTTCGAAATCGAGCGGAAGATCAAACCTTAATAACATTGAAGAAATCCCTGTCTGAACGTATTTATCAGGCCCAATGCCTGGGGAATGTGGAACCCATTGAATACATGACGCCCTACCCAAATCTGGGTGCATTGGTGGAAGGACAAATTATAAAGCACCACGGGAAAATGCTTTATGCTAATTTGGGGATTACCAATTTGGATTTCTATATACGTGTCAAGAAAATCGCAAACTGGTTGACTAAAAAAGGTGTTCAACCAAAACAGCGTATCCAAATTTTTCCACAAGATTTTCCGGTGACTGAAATGTTGGTGTTTGGTATTTGGTCCGTTGGCGCTTCAGTTATATTATCAGAAAACAATAAAAATGATATTGTTAATATTGTTCAACCAGATCATATTTTGGACGAACACATTTCTTTGGAACAATTCAATAACATTAAAGAAGAATTCGATCCCAAATACAAACCTCTGTTGGAAGATGAAGCAATGGTGTTCGTAAAAGAGGGAAAAGGAATTCGACTATCTCATTATAATCTTCTGGTTAATGCCAATGATGTACAGCGGAAATTGAATTTATACGATGATGGAACATTCTATATCAAGTTGGAACCCAATAGTACAGCTTGGGCTGTTCTACAAGCTATCTTACCGTTATATACAGGAGCACCGCTAACAAAAAATAATCCTGATTTGTCCATCGGAGTTAATGATGCAGATTACATCGTTGATTTCAATTGGACGGAAATTAAAGATTCAAATCATCTATATATTTTGCCGGAAAATACAGCCGTTCTTTCTGTTGGAGAAAAGGGATTACACTTAACATCTTTTGAACAAAATGACGATAAAATAACTGTGAATGGTCATTCGGTCATGATGGGTTACACGGATGATGAATTGAATGAAAAAGTATTTACAGGAGAGTCTCTAGTTCTGCAGTTGAATCGATGATCTCGTTGGGTTTTTCTAGTATTTCTGTTATTTCGTGTCTCTGTGTCTTTGTGATATATTTCAATCAAAACTTGTAATAAAAGGCGATATATAGTCTTTGAAAATGGATACCGATTCTAAATTTTTCATTGTAAGCATAAATAAATCCGAAGTCAAAATCAATATCTGAAATTTTTTCATCTTCTATTAATTCCAGTGTGGATGCCCAATAGGGATCCCAGAAAACTTCAAAAATAAGTTTCAGGTTTCGTCGAGCATCGGCATTGATAGCATAATAAGCTCGGGGCATGAGATCATAACCGGGATAGGATGTTAATGAAACACCGATAGTATGATTGATTCGTCCCTGTCCTGATTCTTTCAAGTTGGAAATGGTGTAAGCTCCAAAAAACTCCCACCACATTTCTTCACCACTAAATGGTCTATTGTCATAATAGCCTTCTTCCTGTTTTGCGCCTACGAGTACCCACTCAATATTAGGATCGTACCACGTTGTATCACCTTTATCAATATCATATTCTCTAATTTCTTTCAATTCATGTTTATCAGGCAAACTCCTCATATGAAAATGCGCCCCGACTGAAAGGGCCTGTTCTGATTTGAGATCCCCTTTTTTAAAGATCATAAATTTGGGGCGAAAATTCAGATCACCCAAAAAATACCCACCCCATTTTGATGTGATTTGAAATCGATCCGTCAGGCCGTACCCCCAAGAAAGCCCACTTAAATACAAAATATTGTCTTCTAGTGTATAGCCTGTGGGATCAAAATAAATATCGATGAGACGTTCTCTACCGTAATACCAACGCCCTTCTTCTGTTTGTCCGGGGCGGGTAAATTCACCACGAGCACGACCCATGCTTATGAAGTCAATACGCTCGATCTTATCTCGGCTGATAAACACTTCGCCAAACTGTGCTTTTACGGTGATACCTTCATCACTTTCTGAAAGAATGATACCCCGGAGTTTGTCACCGGACTTCAGAAAAATAAATGCTTCTTCTGGTTTGACATTATTTTTATTAATTGTAACAACGCCAAAAGATGTCTCAATAGTATAAGTAGAATCTGTTTCTGATTTAATAGAACCGGTTACTCTATCGCCGGACTTGAGGTAGAACGTTCTCTCTTGGGCAAGTATGCATCCAATAAATAGGATACACAATAATAGTATTTTATAAATTTTCATTTCCTTCTCCCAAAATAAAACTTCAGTATAGAGAAAGGTTAACCATTTAGACTGTTTAGTACAATCAAATAAATTTTTTCCTTGAATTATATTTCAGAATGAATACTTGTATAAAAATATAACTAAATGGTGTCTTTAAGCAATATAAATTGCAAATTAATATGAGGTGAAAAAATGAAAAATATTATTTTACTACTAATTTTCTGCTTTTCTTTGATCCTTGCTGCACAAAACGTGTCTGATCCCCAAACTGGTGATCAGAATATGCCACAACAAGTTGAAATAATTACTTATGACGGTAATGAATTTATCGGAGAAATAGTTTCGGAAAATGAACAAGAAATCGTTATCAAAACATTATCGGGTATAACACTGACTATACCAAAATTTAGTATTCTTAAAAGAAACGAATTTCAGGGGAAAGTAGTCGAAGGCAAAATTTGGAGGGCTGATCCAAATAAAAGTATGTACATGTTTGCACCATCAGCTTTTCCGATAGAGGACAAAAAATCATACTGCAGAGATTTTTGTTTGTTCTTTCCCTCCTACAACAGAGGATTTGGCAACACTGTTTCAGTGCAAATTGGCGCTTTTTGGTTTCCAGGTATAGGATTAGGAAATACTCCACTTGTTGGATCAATTAAGATGTCATTGCCCAGCTTTTCTATATTTCAATTTGCCGGCGGAATGATGTATGTCCGACTTCCAAGCTTTGATGATGGGAGCAGCAGTACCGGGATGGGATTTACTTTTGTAACTGGAACCATCGGAGATAACTTCACCCATGCTTCAGCAAGTTTAGGTTGGGGCTATATCCAGCATGAAGGAGATTGGGAGTTTATGAATGATCCAATCCTGGTGCTGGCAGGTAATTATCGAAATAGCGACAGTTTTGCTTTCATATATGAAGGATGGTTCTTTCCAAAAGGTGAAATAAAAAATCAACCCATGATGGGATCATTAAGATTTTTAGGTAAACGATTCAGTTTTGATTTTGGAGGATTATTCTTTTTAGACATGGAAGGTCTTCCATTTCCAATAATTAATTTTGCCTATTATCTTAATTAATTCCGATTGTGATATAACATATACTTGGCGGTTTCGTAGATCCCCTCAGACATTTTTCTGAAATATTCAGTTTCCTGCGGATAATTATTCTTAACATTTTTTACAGGATCATTACTTTTCAAATCATGAAACTCGATTCCCGCATTATTTCGAAAAATTCGTAGATAATTTTCCTTGTTTAGTACACCATAACTGCTGGGGGATATTTTTTTATTTACAATAAAGGCAAAATCGTTTTTGCTATTTAATATATCACGCCCTAAAGTTTTGTTGCTGTAATCAATACCACTCAAACCCGCTATGATAGGAATGAGGTCTGCTAAACCACTTACTGTTTCTATTTGTCGAGGTTGAAGTTCTAAACCAGGAGCATAAATAATCAACGGCACATTATATGACCGCAGTCTTAAAGCATAATCATCTGCCGACATATGTTCTGCTTTTGGATCTGCATTTCCATGATCTCCAAATAGGACAAAAATAGTATTTTCATAATATTTTGATTTTTCCATCATTTCAAAAAATTGTCCTATCGAATGATCTAGAAAACGCATGGCATTGAACTGTGCAACAGAACTGAATCCTGCTTTCCTCAATATTTTTTCATCTATATCTATTTTTACAAATCCGGCATTGTCTTCTGGGATTGAATAGGGCTTATGGTTCCCGGCTGTTTGTACTACAGCAAAAAACGGCTTTTCAGTGTCGTGTACGGAAAACAAATCATGGGCCTCTCGAAATAAGTCTAAGTCGGAAATCCCCCACACATCCACCCGGGGCCGGTCAAAATCACCCAGTTCAATGATTTTCATATCTTTTAGATTATAGGTAATAAGACTACGAATATTGGCCCAGCTAGCGCTGCCGCCGATCATGTAATATTTATCATGATCTTCAAATTGTGAAATAATGCTGTATTGATCCCGAATGAGCGGATTACGAGAGGATGTTTTAGTGTGTGCCACATCCGGAATTCCCGTCACCATTGTAAAGACTGAGCGGGATGTACTTACCCAGGGTACATAGAATTTTGTGAAAAATAATCCGTTGCGGGCCAATCCGTCCAATGTGGGTGTAGGATTGTAGGGATTCCCTATGACCCCCAAGCGGTTCAGTCCGACAGATTCCATGAAAATAATAACCACATTTGGTGGTGTGTTATAGGTTTTACTCGATTTGACATGTCGGGTAAAATTCAAGTTTTCAATATCCGGTTCATCCACTCCCAGCCAATCAGCAATCACTGGATAATATTTCCGAACTTTTTTTTCATCATAATCCGATTCACTGAATGTGGCAGTATCATAAAAGTATAAAATAGGATTTAATGCCAATGCAGAAACAAAGGGATCGGGATTGAAAAAGGCATCACTCCAAAAAAGTGCATATTGGGCGAAGGTTCCCCAAATAGAAAATAAGTAGATCAGTCCACCAAAAATAACCCCCGTAATTTTATGAGTTGAATTAAAATATTTGGGCTGTTTGGCGATTGTATTCGCCATTACTCTATTGTGAAGTTTTATCCAACTCCAGCTAATTAATACTAAAATGATCAGAGCCCAAATGACAGGATAACTTTCCCATACCATATATAGTGATATGGCAGGATTTTCAAGCAGGCTTACAGCAGTAATATCCACTCGCTGTTGGAGGTAAGCATAGTGACCCACGTCCGCAGCATAGAAAATGATAGCTCCTATAATCAATATCCCATAGATCCATTTTCCAACCATTCTAGTTCGTGATGAGCGACCTATGTTTACTACCGGAAGAATTGACAATATCAATAAAGGCAATGAAATCAATATAGATAAGCGGAGGTCAAAACGAACACCCATCCAAAAAGCATGTGTAATGTCAACGAAGCTAACATCGGAAGTTGTATTTGAGAACGTATAATAGAATACGATCCGAAATAAGGTAAACAGGATCCACGACAACCCAACCACTCCTAACAAATAGCGCAACCGTCGGGAGCGGAGAAAGGAAAGATTCATTTTAGTGTTAATTCGACAGACAGGAATGTCTGTCGTACGTAAATACAGCGCGAAGAAATTTATATGCGTCAGTTAAGCTCTTGAAGCACATCTTGGGCATGTGTCTTAACAGATACTTTTTCATAAGTATGGGAAATATTCCCATCTTCATCAATAATGTAAGTGCAGCGCATAATGCCTTCATATTCCCGGCCGTATAGTTTCTTTTTCCCCCAAGCTCCATACGCCTGAATAATTTCCTTATTCTCATCAGAAAGTAACGGAAATGGAAAATTGTATTTATCACTGAATTTTTTCTGTCTTTGAACAGAATCTGCGCTCATACCAATAATAGCAATATTTTTGTTTTGAAATGTTTGGAATTCTTCCCGGAACCCCTGTCCTTCCTTGATTCAACCCGGTGTGCTTGCTTTTGGAAAAAACCATAATACAAGTTTCTTTCCCTTAAAATCAGATAGGGAAACATCATTCCCCTCCTGATCCGGCAATGTGAAATCCGGCGCTTTGGTGCCTACTTTTAGCATATTTACTCCAATTAAAAATCGGTTACGGTAAACTATCTCAAAACTCGTTAAGCATCATTATCACTAACTGTCTAACGATATTTCTGACCATCGCATACGGTCATCATTACTTAAAATCATATCATTTACTACTTGAATACCCTGTTTTTGTCCCCGCCAGACTAAATGTTTTTGAGCGTCTTCCAACGTGACCCATTTATATTTGCTATGTTCCTCTGATAATATAACAACCTCCGAATCTACTTCAATTCCAAAAACGGGCACAAGGTTGATTCGATCACCATACGCTTCATAAAACCGGCTGACGTGATCAGCAATAAACATATGTTTTGGTTTTAATCCTGTCTCTTCATTCAATTCACGGATGGCTGCCTGCAAAGCTGTTTCTCCTGCTTCAATCTTCCCGGCGACCCCTTGCCATAAATGCTCATATAGTTTTGTTTTAGCACGTTTTAAAATCAAAAATCTTAATCCATTTTCAATTCTGCGAAAAACATATGCATCAACCACTCTGACCAAAATATCTGTCATTACATCCCTTTATTTTCCAGCATTATTTTTAGATAATCGTGTGACCATCCATCAAATGATCCAGCTTTAATTTCACAACGAATAGTTTTCATCAAATCCATATAATAAGTCAGGTTATGTAAAGATGCCAAACGATGTCCAAAGATTTCGTTTACGTTCATTAAGTGTCTTAGATATGCTCTAGTATAATTTTGGCAAAGGTCACAACTACAATTTTCATCTACCGGGATGAATTCTTCTCGATGCTTATGATTGGTAATGTTCACGATTCCATTTGATGTAAAAAGTTGACCATTTCGAGCATTTCTTGTAGGTAATACGCAATCGAACATATCTATTCCACGCTTCACTGCCCGCACCAAATCCGTAGGACGACCCACACCCATAAGATAGCGGAGTTGATCTTTCGGTATTAGCTCATCCATTTGTTCGATTGTCTCGAACATTTCCCCTTTTTCTTCTCCTACAGCCAGACCGCCGATGGCCATACCACATTCAGCATAGGGTAATAATTCTTCTACATTTCGTTTACGTAATTCAGGATATACATTCCCCTGGACGATTGGGAATAAGGTTTGTTGCCAATCATGGATCCCATTGTTTTTTATTAAATAATCCTTACAGCGTTTGATCCACTTTGTAGTTCTTTCCACTGCTGTTTCAACCGTTTGGTAATCTGCCTTGCCCGGAGGACATTCATCAAAAGCCATAATGATATCAGCGCCAAGATGCTGTTGAATTTCCATGGATGATTCCGGTGTAAACATGTGTCGGCTTCCGTCAATATGGGACTGAAATTCCACACCATCATCACTGACTTTATTCAGCTTTGCCAGAGAAAACACTTGAAATCCTCCGCTATCTGTGAGCAACGCACCACTCCAATTCATAAATGTGTGGAGTCCACCAGCTCTACCAATTAATTCATGTCCGGGTTTTAAATAAAGGTGGTAAGTATTCCCTAAAATAATTCGCGTTTCCAGGGAATTGAGTTCATCCGGTGAAATAGCTTTCACACTAGCTCGTGTTCCGACAGGCATAAAGGCGGGTGTTGGGATCGTTCCGTGATCGGTTTTGATCTCACCTGTTCGTGCCGATGATTTTTCGTCTTGATGGTGTATTACAAACTTCAATTTATCTTATAAAACCTTTCAGTCATTGGGTCGATCGCAATTGGATTGCTCATTGTACTTCTAAATATTAGTTTCATAAATCCTCTAAAAAATATATTTAAATGCATCTTTAACCGTACTCACACCATGAATTTTTATTCCCTTGGGTGCTTTACAATTTTTCATATTTCCTTCCGGAACAACAGCGTTAGTAAATCCAAGTGCAGCAGCTTCCTGCAAACGTTGATCTATTTTAGCCACAGAGCGCACCTCGCCGGCCAGTCCAACTTCACCAATAATAACGGTTTCATCTATAATAGCCATATCTTTATTGCTGGAGGCAACAGCTGCGACGATTGCCAAATCTGCTGCCGGATCTTGTATTTTCAATCCACCTACCAGGTTTACAAACACATCATTCATACCCATAATGTGACCTAATCGTTTTTCCAACACAGCCAAAAGCATCGCCAAACGGCGAATGTCTACTCCGTTTGCATTTCGTTGAGGCATTCCAAAATTCGCTTTAGAAACCAACGCCTGAACTTCCACCAAAATGGGCCTACTCCCTTCCATGGAGGGGAAAATGGATGTACCGGCTGTATGGGTTGTACGTTCTGCCAAAAACAATTCAGATGGATTGGTCACTTCATCTAAGCCATTGGACGTCATATGAAAAATGCCTACTTCATTTGTAGCCCCAAAACGATTTTTCGCCGAACGGAGGATTCGATGATCATAACGCTCATCGCCTTCCAGATATAATACAGTATCTACCATGTGCTCCAGCATTTTCGGGCCGGCAATGGAACCTTCTTTGGTTACATGTCCGATGACGATCACAGTAAAACCCTTTTGTTTACATGCATTCAGTAACTGCTGACCGCAGTCGCGGATTTGACTGATAGATCCGGGCAGTGAATCCAGATCTTCATTATAAACTGTCTGAATGGAATCAACCACCAAGAGCAAAGGTTGAAGGACAGAAACCTGTTCTAAAATATTAACTATTTCATTTTCCCCGGAAACATGCAAATGTTCTGACGTAACACTCAGTCTTTCTGCCCGGAGAGCCAATTGCTCTTCACTTTCTTCAGCGGAAACATATAAAGTCGCTTGATGACAGCCAGAAACGATTTGTAACGCTAATGTAGATTTACCAATTCCAGGTTGGCCACCTAATAAAATCATTGATCCGGGGAGCATTCCACCACCCATAACCCGATCTACTTCTTCCAACCCCGATAATATCCGTTTACGATTACTTTGATTAGATAATGATGTTAGCTGGACGGTTTCTCTTGGAGGTTTTCCACTTTTCTTACGACGGGATTTGGGTGGGTTGAACTCACTTAATGTCCCCCATTCATTGCAGGCTGGACATTGACCGTGCCATTTGGAGAATTCATTCCCGCAGCTGTTGCAAAGAAAGATTGTTTTGGATGAAGATTGTGCCATAATAAATGGTGAATAAGTTATCGGTAATGGGTTATGCGAGCAAAACTTATAGAAAAAATTATTTGTTACTTATGAACCGCTCCACCAGTTACCATTCACCAACTCACCAGTCTGTACCTAAAGAAAAATAGTATTGAGGTCTGGAATATCCAATATCGTTGATATCCCATGCAGCATCCACTCTAAGAAGCATAAAACCTAGATTAATTTTCATTCCCCAACCAAAGCCGGCGATGGTTTCTTCAAATTCTTTTCTACTATCCCAAGCAGTACCTATATCTAAAAAGATGTGCGAACCCAGATTACTAATCATAAATTTATTTGGTACTCCCATAGCCAACAAAAACGGAAAACGAAACTCAAAATTGGCTAAAGCAACGTTCGAGCCAACCTGTTCCATATATCTATATCCTCGAACCGGCATAATATATTCTGAAAAATAAATGTCTTCCAGATCATTATTGCCATCAAGTATATCGCTACGGGCTCTACTTTCATCTTGTACGCCATCGGTCTCACCCCTGCCGAAAATCCAATTTGGTAGTCCGCCCAGATAGAATTTTTGTTTATCAGCGCCCTGATTTGTTCCCAGCATCATCCTGCCGGCTAAGCTGGAATAACGGCCGATCTTGAAATATTTCCGAAAATCTAATTTCAATGTTTTAAAATCGAGTTTCTTGCTTCCCCAACCAGGGCTGATGACTATCGACGTATTTTGCCTAAACCCATCAATCGGGCCGGTATAACCATAGACCGTATTGTCAAAAACCCAGCTTGCCATGGGTAGAATGACAGAAAAAGATTCTTCACTCATTTTTTCAAAATCATAATAATTTACTTGTTCCCACTTGGTAAAGGAAAAAGAGTGATATGACAAACCACCTTCAATTCGAGTAAAACGAGTGAACGGGTGAGAAACAAAGCCCACGAATCCAAAATTTTGTACCAATCCTCTAACTTGTAACAATTGTTCTGTGTATCCAAGGAAGTATTCGTTCGCTGTATGATATAATGAAAAATAGTAATCCGTTGGATGCGTTAAATACGCATAACTGAAAAAGTAATCACTTCTTTGTAAATCAATGACCATCTCTGTACCGATATATATCTGGTGATTACCCAAAATATCACTAAAGGCAAACATGGCCATCCCCTGAGCCCCAAACACATTATTAAATGACGCATAGCTATTCACCATATCCAGAGTAAACCTAGTCTTATATTCTTTTGGAACGTAACCATTTTCAAACAAATCAGTTGTATCTGTAACGGCTGAATCTTCTTTTTCCCGAACCAGCGATTGATTATAATGATCATACTCTCGGGCAAAAATCCAATCAGAATAATCGACACTGGATGTTCTTCCTGAGCTGTATACGTTGCGTTTATGTCGACGAAGATCCGCTAAATCTTCCGTAGCTTCATCTTTTTTCATAATATATCGAGTCACTGGAACCACCACTGATTCTTTTTCCAGCGGCCGAGTTATACTGTACACATCCCAACCCAAATCGGCATAACCGGCAAAGACCAGTAAACCGTCATCTTTCGTTAAACTTAACTGAAATGCACCAGTGAGTATGTTGGTAATAGCCACCGGTTGATTATGGTTCGTAGCGCTAGAATCAAGATTAAATTCCTGAACTGAAATATCGTGACGATAGATATTCCAAACACCGCTTTTGTCAGTCACATAGAAAATCGTGTTCTTTTCTGTGTGTGCCCACACAGGGTGGTCTTCATTGTACTCTGTATCTGTAATTCGCGAAATATGGTTGGAAGGAATATCGATGAAATAAATATCTTTCTGTGAATAATCATGGGTGAAAATATCTTCAGGGGGATTTTGGCCTTCTACATCATCATCACGGTCAGATATGAAAGCTAGCCTTGACCCGTCATTGTTCCACTTCGGCTCTGAATCCGAATATATATCATCCGTTAACTGTGTCAATTCTTTGGTATTGAGGTTGTAAAGATAAATGTCACTGGCTCCGGCCTTAGTGCCCACAAAAGCCAATTGATCACCATTGGGACTCCAAGCCGCTGTGAAAATTCCGTCAAGATCAAACGTCAGTTTTTCCCTCTTTTTCGATTTTACATTAATGAGATACAATGCGTCGGATTTCCCTGCTTTTGCTGCAATAGCAATACGTTTACTATCCGGTGACCAGGAAATCCCCGGCTGTAATAGTTTTAATTCTTCAAAATCTACGGATCGATTCCCTTTAATTAACCGTTTGATCTCCTTACCATCGATAGCGTTCAAAATGAAAACATCAAAATACCCTGATCGATCTGACAATACAGCGATTTTACTTCCGTCAGGAGACACAGCTGGGGAAACATTGTAATAATTTTTTCGCTCTTTATGATCTGTTAAGCGTTTAGCAATATCTTCAACTTCATCCATTCCAGCTACGTCCGGCCAATATTCTTTTTTTAAATATTTATGCCACTGTTCTGTTAAATCTTCAAAATCCATTCCAAGAGCACGTTCAAATCCTTTTTCAGCATTTTGGGTTAGTTTCATGGCGTTGATGATTTCACCGATTTTTTCACGTCCGTATTTTTCAGCAATAAATCGCCAAACGGATTGACCCCCTTTATATGCCATATAATATTCGAGCTGTTCTATGGTAGGCATGTCTTCATTAATGGAAAGATCACGCATGGTCATATCGGCTTTGGTATCCCAATTCATAGAAAGATATTCAGACAGACCTTCATTCACCCAGAGGGGAATTCGCAGTTTAACTCTGCCGGTAATGATACTCTGAATGCTGCCGCCATAAATCATATCATTTAATATTGCATGAACAAGTTCATGATGGATCACATGACGAAATTGCTCGTAATCCCCTTCGAATGGGAGGACAACCCTATTCTTGAATAATTCTGTTACGCCACCTATTCCTTCTTGCATATATTGCCAGATCACATTGGTTTGCTGGAAATCATTATGAGAATGATAGACGATTATGGACACTCGTTTTTTCAATGTCCATCGCAAATGTTTGGAAACCTGCTCATGGGCTTCTTCAGCTACATCAGCTGTAAATTCTGCAAGATGTGGATCTTCTCCATAAAAGTACACATCAAAATTAGGAGACGAGATTATTGACCAATCAAAATCCTTGTATTGAACCTTGTTTTGGCCGAATGATTGAGCCAGAAGTCCCTGTGAAAGCAGGGCAAGTATGATTAAAATTCTTCGCATGTATGAAAGTTACGTCTTTAAATCTAATGAGTTCCGCATCCGTATTCTAATTAAAACTAGGTTTGTTTCTTTGGGAAGTCAACCATTTGACTCAATTAAAGAATAAATGGTTAAAGATCGACATTTCCTTGGCTGGAACATCTCCGAAAAAGTAAGTTAGCCACTATGCAATTGCCTGTCTATTTTATTTCCGATATTCATTTAATGCTTGATTATTCTGAGCAGGAAAAAGAGCGACAACAAAAGTTGTTCCATTTTTTTGATCACATTGTTCAAACGAATGGAACTTTAGTCATTGTTGGCGATTTATTCGATTTTTATTTTGAATACAAGCATGTGATCCCAAAAGTATATTTTCCTTTTTACCAGAAGTTATATTCTCTGAAACAATCCGGTATTGAAGTTCACTTTATTACTGGTAATCATGATCACTGGGTCCTGGACTTTATGGAAGAAACATTAACCCATCGCGTATATAAAGAAGATGCAACTTGGGAGATCAATGGGAAAAAATTTTACATTACGCACGGTGATGGCATTTTATCCTGGGACAGAGGATATAGGCTTTTAAAAACCATTCTGCGAAGTAGACTCTTTATCTGGCTATATAGATGGGTTCATCCAACCATCGGTTATGGAATTGCCCACGCGATTTCTAAAAGAGGGTATCATTATGAACATTCAACCGAATATAATAAAAAGGTACTCAGTGAGTTAAAGGTCTTTGCCGAAACTATTTCTACAGACGGTTTTGATTACGTTATAACCGGACATTATCATCAGTCAACCATAGAAAATGTAAACGGAGGAAAGCTGGTTGTTCTAGGTGACTGGATTCGGTATTTTTCTTATGGAATTTTTGATGGGAATGATCTTGAACTTAAATATTGGGAATCAAATGCGTAAGCTGGCCATTATCCTTTTAGTCGCTTCTCTTTCGTTTCAAGGCTGTTCGATGATTAAAGGCCTGTTTAAGAGGGATAGAGAGAAAGCAGACGTCAATATGGCTGAAGTAGAAAACCTGCGACGTGAATATCAGGAGGGACGTGTGCAAGCACTGCAAGAAATAATCAGTATGTATAACGATTCCAACCTGCCTTTTGATGTACGCATCGCTGCCGGTGATGTGTTGGCTCAAACACAGCATCCCACAGCGTTGAATGCCATTGCAAAGGTGGTTTCTGAAGCAGAAGCATTGGATTTGACTTTTATGATAGCATCCATTGAACTTCTGGCAGAGTTTAGGGAAAACCCCGCTGCTGGCGATGCCATGGTTCACGCTATGCATACCATCGATGAAAAATCCAACCAGCTCCATATGACGTTAGTTAAAAACTTGAATAGGGTTCGCTCTAAAGATCAGATTTTAGCACTTTTGGAATTGTATGAAACATCGAAAGCCAATGTCTCCCGGACGAACAAACTACTCACTGAAACACTTGGGGCCATTGGTTCGGCTGAAGTTATTCCTATTCTCGTAATCATTTCAAAAGATCCGGATATTAATATTGCCGTTAGAAATCGTGCACTGGAGATTTTAGGCAAAAAAGATCCCCATGAAGTTGCCCCGGCTTTTGCTGAACTACTTGGCGACCCGGATATGAATACAGAAATCAGGGAATTTGCCATCAATACTATGGCGGGAGTTAAAGAAGAAAATTTGATTTTAGCATTGATCGAAACCTATAATACAGGCAAAAAACAATATTTCAGTATGTTGAATACTCTATTGGATGCCTTGGGAGAATTTGATGATCCTCAAGTGTATAAAGCGACAATTAACATTGCCAGGAATAATGAATTTCCCATACATATTCGCGCCAAAGCAATACGCAGTTTAGGTCGTTTTGCTGATGATGCTACCGTTGCAAAAGTGCTCCCGGTTCTTGAAGATGCCAATAATTATCCCTTGCGTGGAGCGATGACAGATATGCTCCAGACCATGGATAAAACAGATCAGTATGCTGAAGAACTTCGCCGAATGGCTTTTAAAGCTCAACAGGAAGCCATGGGTCAATGAGAGTTTTAATACTATTACTTTTTATTTGCGTTTTCCTTTTTTCTCAAAAAAGCGATACAACAAATGTTGATTCTGTCAAAATAGAAAGCACGGGCTTTCCAGAAGTCAAACTTGAAAGAGAAAAACCGGAACAATTGCCAATGGGGGAGCCATTTTTTGATTATAAAGATGGATTACAAAATCTACAGACTCAAATCGATTCCTTAAAGCGGGTAATCCGGGTCATAGAACGTTCAAAGGCCATTCCGGCTATTAATGAGGAATTGCTGAAACTTATTCAGATCCCAGAGTTGCAACACCGAATTGAATTGGCCAATGGTACCGTCGTGGTTGGTGAAATTATTGAAGAAACCGATGCACGAGTAATTATTCAAACCGCCATTGGACAGCTATCCATTGATAAAGATAAAGTAGTGAAGATTGATGAGGAACGACCACCTGCTCCGAAAATTGAGCTTATGAGCGAACCATTTGTTAATGTTTATCCTGACCGAGAAGAAATAGGAGGTGTCGTAAAAAACACAGGTAAAACGCGGGCTGACTTCGTAAGAATCATTGCAAATCTCTGGACTCCGGAAACGGAACTTGCATATATTGACTCTGCATTTGCTAAAGGATCTACGCACGAATACAATACGGGTGTTATAACAGATACGGCTATTGAGCCAGGAGCCACGGCGGATTTTTATATTATCGCTCCTATTGAAGAAGGCGGTAAAACAGTAGAATACCGAACATATGATATCCGTTGGGTCGAAACGGAGTAATTTACTTTATTAGTATAATTTTTTCAGTTTAGCTATAATTTCCGCTTTATAACTGTATCAAATAACCTCCACTGGGATAATCTGATGCATTCAATTTTCCGATCCGGAATAATCAAAACTGATTGAATCGAAATAACCGGTTTGCCCCAAGCAATATGATATGAATAATAGGACTATTCCTTTTTTCATTATGAAGTCAGTGCCACCATAATTGCATTTTGGGCATGGAGGCGGTTTTCTGCCTGATCAAATACGACTGAATAATCGGCTTCCATCACTTCATCTGTAGTTTCCCGTCCCCGTTCTGCAGGGAGGCAGTGCATGAACAAAGTATCTTTTTCGGTTCTGGCTATCATCGCACTATTGACCTGAAAATCGACAAAAAGTTTTTCCCGCTTTGCAGCTTCTTCCTTCTGTCCCATGGATGCCCACACATCCGTATAAATAACATCCGCTCCCATTACTCCTTTTACTGGATCATGAGTGATGATTATTTCAGAGTTGCTATTGGCTTTTGCAAGATTCACAGTTTCTTCATCGGGAGTAAATCCTTCAGGGCACACGCAAGTAAATTTCATTGGCAAACGTGATGCCAACTGCAACCAGGAGTGGACAACATTATTCCCATCTCCAACGTAACATACGTGTAAATCCTCCAATGAACCCCTATGTTCGCTGATGGTCAGAATATCCGCCATGATCTGGCAGGGATGATTATAATCAGTCAAACCGTTTACAATCGGAGAATCTGAATATTCCGCCAATTCTAGAATATGAGCATGATCAAAAAGTCTGGCCATAATCACATCATTGTATCGGCTAACCACTCGGGCAATATCTTTGATGGCTTCCCGTTTGCCAATGCCAATATCATTGGGTCCCAAAAATAACGCATGACCGCCCATCCACGTAAAACCTGTTTCAAATGATATCCGGGTTCGCGCTGAAGGCTTGGCAAAAATCATCGCCAGAGATTTGTTGTGGAAATGCTTGAAATCTTCTTTATTGCGGAATTTGGATTTCAGATCCTTGGCCAGCTTGATTAAATCCAAGATTTCTTCTTTGGATAAATCTTTAATATGTAAAAAATGTTTATCCATTGGTTCTCCTTGTAAAAAAGGCTTCCCTCGGGAAGCCTTTTTGTTTATTAAACGCTTTTCATCAAAAGCAAATTTACAATCATATTGAACCTTGCGTCCCGATAAATCGGGTTAAACTATCGCAAGGTTTTTTATTTTCATTCGTTCATCATTTTAAACAATTTTGAATCTGCCGGAAGCACCAGCGTTGTTTTTTGATCAATTATTTTTTTATACGCTTCCAGTGTTCGCATGAATTCATAAAAGTCAACATCCTTATTATATGCGCTGGCATAGATTTCCAAGGCACGGGCTTCCCCCTCACCACGGATTTCTTCAGACTCTTTATAAGCATCAGCGAGAATAATTGTTTTATCTTTTTCCGTAGAAGCTCGAATTTTTTGGGCTTCTTCTGATCCTTCAGAGCGGAACTTGTTGGCCTGACGTTTACGTTCAGCATCCATGCGGGCATAAATTGACATTTCATTTTCCCGGGGTAAATCCACTCGTTTGATGCGTACATCCACTACTTCAATCCCATACGGAGTCGTGGACTTGTCGCTAGCGCGTGTGACGATTTCCATAATCTCTTCCCTGGTTTCAGTAATGATTTCAGACATGTTATGTTTTCCCAGTTCCTGACGGAGTTCAGAATATACGATATCATCCAAACGGGTCACCGCATTGGGAATGGCTTGTACAGTCTGCAGGAAAAGGAGTGCATCTTTGATCCGCCAACGGACATAATTATCCACAATGATTGTTTTTTTATCTTTACTCAATACTTCTTCCGGAGCTACATCGTATTCCAAAAGACGGTCATCAAACGTAATAGCATTTTGAAACGGCACCGGCCATTTGAAATGCAACCCAGGTTCAGTGATAGTACGGATGGGCTTACCAAATTTTAAAATGACCACCTGCTGACGCTCATCCACTATGAATACTGTTGTGAAAAAGATTATGAGACCCAGAACAATAATAACTAATAATGATTTTTTCATCTTTTACCTCCTTTTTCATTCAGATTCAGGAGGTTGAGGAGATTTCCTCCATCTCCACCTGGCACGATATATTTATCAATACCGGGAAGAATTTCCTCCATGGTTTCCAAATACATTCGTTTTCGTGTTACATCCTTGGCTTTTTTGTATTCAGCCAACATGGATTTGAATTTTGCCACATCCCCTTCTGCGCGTTTGACTCTTGCTTCCCTGAATCCTTCTGCTCCACGAATCATAGCCTGGGCTTCACCACGAGCCTTCGGGATCACATCATTGCGGTAACCTTCCGCTTGATTGATCATACGGTTTTTATCCTCTTTCGCAGAAGCCACATCTTTAAAAGCAGCTACAACTTGCTTTGGTGGGGACACATCCTGCAGCTGAACTGCTACGACAAGAATACCGGTTTCATACTTATCCAAAATACTTTGCAGTAATTCCTTCGTTTCTTCCTGGATCATGAATTTCCCCGTGGTTAGAGCTTCATCAATATTATGCCTGCCAACCACTGTCCGTAGTGATGCCTCAGCAGATTCCCTTACGGTAAGTTCCGGTCTTACAAAATTGAAAAGATAGTGCACAGGTTCCTTGATTTTGTATTGCACAATCAGCTCAGCATCAACGATATTTTCATCTCCTGTTAGCATAAGACTTTCTTTTTCAATCGCACGGTACTGATTTTTCCCCAAGGTTCGGAATCCAATCTCCACACGCTTAACCTCCGTTACTTTCGGCGTTTTAACTGTTTCGATGGGAAAAGGAAGGTGATAATTCAACCCCGATTGGGCTGTACGGGTATATTTCCCAAATGTCTGTACGATGCCCACTTCATCGGGACCAACCGAAAAGACACCTGTCAGTAACCAAAGCGCCAAACCGATACCCAAAATGGGTAATATTCCGATAGCCGGCAGACTTATCTCCTGGTCGCCGATGATGATTCTTTTACGTTCCATGATAGTTCTCCATTGTTGTTAAATTAAATTTTTTTGCGCAAACGAGCAACGGGAACATGCAACTGCTCTCTATATTTTGCAACGGTTCTCCTCGCCACAGGAAACCCTTTTGCATTTAATAATTCTTTCAATTGTTCGTCTGTTAAAGGATGATGTTTATCTTCATTATTCAATATATCTTTCAGCAGCTGCTTGATTTGCATGGTGCTGATTTCCTCTCCGCTGGAAGTCACCATCCCCTCAGTAAAAAATGATTTTAATTCAAAAATACCATATGGTGTATCTACATATTTTCCTCGTGTGGAACGACTGATTGTAGATATATCCAACTCCAATTCATCAGCGATATCCTGGAGTTTCATGGGCTTGAGCTTGTTTAAATTACCTTGAAAAAATTCAGGCTGTCTTTCAATGATCATTATCATGACGTCGGTTAATGTCTTTCTCCGGTCAGAAATGGCATCCACAAACCATTTAGCATTATCCATCTTATTTTTAATAAATGATTTCGCTTTTTTATCAAGCTCACCTGCTAACATATCCACATATTCCTGGCTCACTTGTACTTCCGGGAGCCAATTATCATTCACTACCACGACCCAGTTATTTTCTCTTTTGTATACAATCAATTCTGGAATGACGGTTATCATTTCAAGATTCTCATGACCCGCCCCTGGCTTGGGATTCAAATGTTCGATACTGATTAGCGCTTGTCTTAATTCCTCTTCACTATATCCTGTTTTTTCAATCAGTTGATCATATCGGTGATTTGCCACATCATCAAAATATTCGTTCAACAATGTATAAGCAAAAGGTTCTACGACTTTATCAATTTGCAATAATAAACATTCCTGCAAATTCCTTGCAGCGATACCCTTTGGGTCCAAGGATTGAATTTTTTTTAAAACAGATAACACCTCATCCGGTTCCAATTCGAATCGGTCATTGATCAATTCAAGGTCGATAGCCAAATATCCATTTTCATCTAAATTGTATATTATCTCTTCAGCCACAATCCGTTCTTGAATATTAAAATCATATAAGTTCAATTGATCGATCAAGTGTTCCACAAAATCCTTCTTTTGTGGAATTGGCATATCCTTCAGCTCTTTTCGCTCAAATACATTTGGCGGCTCATATTCGTCGACTTCCCAATCCATATCATTATCATCGGCAGGGGTCTCATCCAATTCATTGGTGCCTTCCAATTCTTCCAAAACAGGATTTGTTTCCAATTCTTCCAGGATACGTTCTTCAAGGTTCACTGTGTTTAATTGCAGTATGGTGGCTTGCAGAATTTGTTGAGGCTTGAGGGTCTGCTTTTGTTCTAATCGCTGTTGAAGTTTTATCATTAGTATAACTTAAATTTTGAACCGAGATACAATCGCCGGGCTTCATCATCATTCGCTAGAAATTCAGATGTACCCGAATTCAAAATGCGTCCATCAAACAATAAATAAGATCGATCGGTTATTGATAACGTCTCCCGCACGTTGTGATCTGTAATTAACACGCCGATGTTACGATCTTTCAATGATTTGACAATCTGCTGAATATCTTCCACGGCAATGGGATCTACCCCGGCAAAGGGTTCATCTAATAAAATAAAATTTGGATCAAGAGCCAGTGCTCGGCAGATCTCCACCCGACGACGTTCTCCTCCAGAAAGAGTATTTCCTTTATTTTTCCGTAAATGGCTCACGGATAATTCATCTAAAAGTCGATCAATTTTTTCCTGTTGTTCTTTTTTAGAAAACTTGGTCATTTCTAAGACTAGTTTCAAATTATCCTCTACGGAAAGTTTACCAAAAATGGACGGTTCCTGGGCCAAGTAACCAATGCCTTTTCTGGAACGCATATACATGGCATCGTTCGTTATTTCTTGGCCATCCAGAAAAATATGTCCTTTAGAGGGCTTTATCATGCCTGTAATCATATAAAATGATGTCGTTTTCCCAGCGCCGTTTGGACCCAACAAACCAACGATTTCTCCCTGGCTCACTTCCAAGTCCACTCCGGACACCACCCAGCGAGAGCCGTATTGTTTGGATAGGTTTTGGCCTTTGAGGGTGTGTTTATTGCTCATCATCTTTCATAGAGGTCACACCTGATGGTTTGATAATTCGCCAGTTTTCCATAGCAATGTCTGATTCAAATCCGATACCGTAAAGTGTATCACCCTTTTCTGTCGTAAGGATAACATTATCATCCGTATAAATTACCTCTTCTTTGGAATCCCAAACCAATGTATCCGTATAAAGGGTTACACCGCTGTCAGAGACGACCACAACATTTCCCATAGCGCGCATAAAGTCATTGCCTTCTTCCACCTCTGCCATGACTGATTTCAGGTTGGTAGTGTGGTTTTCCTCCTCATCAAAGAAATCAGCATCTACTTGTTGATCTAGCAGGATAAACTGCTTTTCATCAAATTTTTCCAGATGACCAGATCGTACAATGGATCGTGTGATACCTTTATCCGTCAAGATAATGGTAACGTTCCAGCTTTCCTGGTCCGGCAGACCATCACGTGATTGTATTGTTTTGTTTTCATCCCTGCTTGTGCAACTCAATAAAAACAGTAGAAAAATTGAAAATATATATTTCATTATTTATATATACTAACACTAATGAAACGGATCTGTTTCGGGCGGATTTTGTACTTCATCCTGTAGCGCTGTCAACACTTCTTGTAATCTTCCTTGTTGAATAAGGATCCATTCAATCGCTTCACGGAATGCCCCTTGGCCACCGGATTTTTTAGTCACGTAAACTGAAATATCCTTTACAATTTTATAGGCATTCGCCACGGCAATTGGAACACCCACCTGTTCCATGATTGCAATATCAATTATATCATCTCCGACATAAGCGATTTCATCATCCTTCAAATTGTATTTCTCTTTAATCTCTATATAAGGACCCCGTTTATCTAATGTACCGTTATGTACCTCATTTATTTTCATTTCTGCCGCCCGAATGGCGGTCGCTTCTGAATGACGACCGGATATAAGAGCAATTTTGAGTCCGGCAGTGCGGGCGATGGCTGCCCCGGCACCGTCGATTACATTAAAGCGTTTGAATTCTTCACCAGTTGATCCTTTATATACAGAACCATCCGTTAACACACCATCCACGTCAGAAATGAGCATTTTTATTTTAGCACAAAGTAATTTTGTATTAGCCACTGACAGCCTCATGAATCCGTTTTAATGAAATCAGCAAATCATTCAATTGATCAAGGGGCCATTGGGTAGCAGCATCAGATTTGGCCTCATCTACATTATCATGTACTTCCATGAACAGGCCATTTGTTCCGGCAGCAACAGCTGCTTTAGCTAATGTGGGAATGTATTCCCTGGCACCGCCAGTATTGCTTCCTCCTGATCCCGGAATCTGGGTACTGTGGCTTGCGTCAAAAATCACTGGATAGCCGGTTTCCTGCATAATAGGAATCGAACGCATATCTGAAACCAGGCTTTCATAGCCAAATGTGGTCCCTCGGTCAGTGAGCAAAATTTTGTTTCCTCCTACTCCTTCAATTTTTTCAACAATACTGCCTACTTTCCACGGTGATAAAAATTGCCCTTTTTTAACATTTACTATTTTTCCTGTTTTTGCAGCGGCTTCTATCAGATCCGTCTGACGGCATAAAAAAGCGGGTATTTGAAGAATATCCACGACTTCAGCAACTGGAACAGCCTGATCAGGGTAATGCACGTCTGTGAGGACCGGAACTCCCGTTGCATCTTTTACGTCTGATAAAATCCGTAAACCTTCTTGCATTCCCGGGCCGCGGTAGGAATCGGCGGACGTGCGGTTGGCCTTGTCAAATGAACTTTTGAAAACAAATGGGAGTCCAACTTTGGAACAAATGTTGGTAATCGCTTCTGCCATTAAAAGTGAATGATCTCTGCTTTCAATAACACAAGGTCCAGCAATAATTGGCAGCTCTTCTCCGCCGAAGGAGATGTCGCCTGTTTGAATGATATTAGTCATGGTCGGATTTTAAATGATATTTCACTGCCGCGCCAATAAAATCCCTAAAGAGTGGATGGGCAGCATTGACACGGCTTTTCAGCTCCGGATGAAATTGTACTGCCACAAACCAAGGGTGATTCTCCAGTTCAATCATTTCCACTAAATTCAATTCCGAATTCACTCCGGAAATAATCAGACCATTTTTCTCCAACCTTTTCCTGTAACGGTTATTCACTTCCCAGCGATGGCGATGCCGTTCAGATATACGTTTTTTGCGATATGCTTTGTAAGCTTTTGTCCCGGATTTGAGTTCACAGTCATAAGCCCCCAGGCGCATGGTTCCGCCCTTCCTCTTTATTGCCCTTTGGGACTCCATGAGATCGATTACAGGATATTTTGTACGTCGGTTAAATTCTGTGCTATTGGCTCCGTCAAGACCGCACACATTCCTGGCAAAATCAATCACAGCACATTGTAAGCCAAGGCATATTCCTAAAAATGGTATATTATTTTCCCGGGCATATTTACATGCAAGGATTTTCCCTTCGGAACCCCGGGTACCAAAACCGGGTAAAAGCAGAAGTCCTTCCATTCCGGCGAATGCCCTTTTTGCATCATCATCACTCTTTATATCTTCTGTGGCAATCCAATTCACATTTACTCGGGTATTATTCTCAACACCGGAATGGACAAAGGCTTCCAAAATACTTTTATAGGCATCAGGGAGTTCTGTATATTTCCCACACATAACAATATTAATCTGATGATTGGGATTTTTGAAACCGCGAATAAATGTTTCCAAATACTCGATATTGGGTTTTACGGACAATTCTAACCGATCTAAAATGATCTGTCCCATTTTTTGTTTATGAAGAATTAGGGGCACTTCATAAATACTCGGAACATCAAGTCCTTCTATAACATGATCCGGGAATACATTACAGAACAACGCCAATTTATCCCGAACAGATTTTGTTAATTTTCTTTCTGTCCGGCAGAATATAAAGTCTGGTGTTAAACCAATTTCCCTGAGTTTCATTACAGAATGTTGGGTGGGTTTTGTTTTCAATTCTTCACTGGCCTTTATATAAGGGACCAACGTTACGTGAACTAATACATGGTTATGATATCCCACTTCCAGTGATAATTGACGGATAGCTTCCAGAAAGGGCAGGCTTTCGATATCACCCACAGTTCCGCCAACTTCGATGATAACTACATCAAATTTTCTTGGTCTATTTACCGCTCTTATGCGGTTGATAATTTCATCCGTAATATGGGGAATGACCTGAATAGTGGCGCCTAAGTAATCGCCATTCCGCTCTCGTTCTAAAACAGTACTATAAATTTGGCCGGTGGTGGCATTGTTGTTTTTGCTCATATTTACATCAATGAAGCGTTCATAATGCCCCAAATCCAAATCTGTTTCTGATCCATCATCCAACACAAAAACTTCGCCATGCTGATAGGGATTCATGGTGCCGGGATCTACATTGAGATAAGGGTCCAGTTTAATGATGGATACTTTAAGACCGGCACTTTTCAATAAATAGCCAATGGATGCGGCGGCGATGCCTTTACCCAATCCGGATATAACTCCGCCTAATACAAATATATATTTTGTCTGTTTAGCCATGTTGCTCCAAAAATTTCTTTAAATCTTCTTCCGTATCGATTCCTCTTCCGGCGTAATCGGTTAAAATCACATGAATTGGCAGACCATTATCCAGCGCCCGGAGTTGTTCCAGCCTGTTTGTTTTTTCATTTTCTGTTTGGGGCATTTTTGTGTATTTCATCAATGCTTGTTTCCGGAATGCATAAATACCAATATGCCGATAATAACCGCCTATTTCATATTGACGAGGTTCCCGGCGAAAAGCCATTGCAATGTTGTTCGTATCAACGAGCACTTTCACAGTATTTGGATCCAGTTCATCCTTTGCTGAAATATCTGTAGATGCCGCTGTGGCCATGAAGACATTAGGTTTTTCAAATATTTTAATGAGTTTATCAATCAATTGCGGATCCATTCCCGGTTCATCGCCCTGAATATTTACCACAACATCTGCATCCATTTCACTGACAACTTCGGCTACACGGTCTGTTCCGGACAAATGATCAGAGAACGTCATGACGGTATTCACTTTATAGGGTTTCAATGCTTCGGCAGTTTCTTCACTATCAATGGCAATCAATACTTCATCCAGTAAATCAGCTTCTTGCGCTTGTTCGTAGACATGCACCACCATAGGTTTATTATGAATGGGGGCAAGTATTTTATGGGGAAATCGGATGGACTTAAGGCGAGCCGGAATAACGCCGACGTTCACGAGAGTTTGCCCGAGGCAGTCTGGAGATACTTTTCCATCGAATAATAATAATTCATCAGATGTGTGTTCTTATTCATAATCCGGCTAAAACCAAACCGGAAATTAAGGAATGTGAAGTTTCAAATAAGAAGTAAATTTGATTTCTGTGGATTCAATTATTGATTTTAATATTTAAACTGTTTTTCACGTTCTTTTAACTAAATCATACATGAGTATTGTTTGCTGTATCTAAGAATACTCATGAGTAATATTACTTGTACTACACAATGCTCATGAGTAATATTACCTATGGTAGATAATGCTCATGAATATTATTGACAGATATATAACCTCATTCGTTAAAAAAGATTTAAAAACCAAAATGGTTTTTATTGGAGGACCGCGTCAGGTAGGCAAAACCACGATGGCTCTTTCTTTGTTGCCAGATGGAAACGAGGAACACTCAGCTTATCTGAATTGGGATTATTCAAAAAACCGGAGTACGATTAAAAAGGGGGATCTTCCTCCAAATCAACCATTAATCATCTTTGATGAAATTCACAAATATGCACGGTGGCGGAATCTTGTTAAAGGGTATTATGATAAATTAAAAAGTGAAAGGTCGTTTATTGTTACAGGATCCGCACGGTTGGATTATTATCGAAAAGGAGGGGATTCACTCCAGGGCAGGTATTACTATTATCGCCTTCATCCTTTTTCATTAATGGAATTAGATTCGAAGCCTACACAAACAGATTTGGAAAGATTATTATCATTTGGAGGATTTCCAGAGCCATTACTAAAAGGAAATGAATCTAATTGGCGACGATGGCAGCATAGTCGAATAGAGAAAGTCATTTATGACGATATTCGGGATTTGGAGCATGTAAAGGAATTAAGCTTATTAGAACTGTTGGCAGAGGAACTTCCTAATCGTGTTGGCACACCCCTTTCAGTAAGAAACTTAAGTATTTTACTTGAAATCGCCCCAAAAACGTGCAAACACTGGCTTGCAATATTTGAGCGCCTATATTATTCCTTCAGGATATCACCCTATGGCGCTCCAAAAATAAGAGCAGTAAAAAAAGAACAAAAGCTTTACTTGTGGGATTGGTCACTCATCGAGGAGAGGGGGTACAGGTTTGAAAATTTAGTTGCGTGTCAATTGTTAAAATACTGCCATTTCATTGAGGATACTGAAGGATACAATGTGGAATTGCGGTTTATCCGTGATACAGACAAACGAGAAGTAGATTTTGTAGTCCTTCAGGATAAAAAACCGTTATTTGCAGTGGAGTGTAAAACGGGTGAAAGAAACTTAAGCCCAGCTATCCCGTATTTCAGCAACAGAACAAATATACCCAAGTTTTATCAGGTTCATATGGGTTCCAAGGATGTAATAAAAAATGGCTTCCGCATTCTACCGTTTACTACATTTTGTAAAGAACTGGGTATGCCTTAAATCAATCAATTATTTATATTGGCTATGTTCTACAAACTAACTGAATTAGGCATCATGAATAACCTCAAAAATATTCAACTCCTATGGAGTTGGATTAGTTTGTTGTTTGTTTTTTATAGGCATTTGACTCCTACGGAGTCGACATGGTAATGAAAAAAATAATTGAAATTAATCCTAACCCCAGAGGGGTTGAATGTCTATAAAAATAGAAAAAATTATTTACCCGAACTCCGTAGGAGTTCAACAATGTAGCATAAATGGAAATTCCGGAAGTTTCGGACAGTGATTCCGGTAATCTTTCGGACACTTATTTTAGCTTCCTAAAACTTGGTTTTAAGTTACTCTAAATGTCAGAATGA